>Ga0256842_1000656_pt1 | contig 30229 bp, 34 predicted proteins | sample 4559240metaG_FD_185973 | JGI IMG/M metagenome (GOLD analysis project Ga0256842, IMG submission 185973) | Hydrothermal vent microbial communities from Guaymas Basin, Mexico - 4559-240 | ecosystem: Environmental > Aquatic > Marine > Hydrothermal vents | place: Mexico: Guaymas Basin | collected... | reverse complement strand
CTTCTATTAATTTTACTGAAAAGGATAGAGTTTTACTTATTAATTCCATTAATAAAAGCTCTCAAAATAATACTTGTATGGGACTTATATTAATTTAATTTTTATCGAATTCAGGTTATATGCTTTAAAGCAAAATATACCAACTGAAATATTGGATAAAATGGCACAAGTTTTTCAAGCATTAGGTTATTTTGATATGGGAAATATTATTACTTCAAAGGCTTCAAGTTTAGTAAAAGGTATCTTTGGATGAAAAAAGATTATTTAAAAGATGAAGGAAATGCTTTAAGGATTCAAAAACATCAATTAAATAATACTGAAAATAAAATATCTGAAATTGATGATATATTATCAGGATTACAAAAAGAACAAACTTCCAATGATGAAGCACTTGATAAGATGTTATTGGAAATGAGTACCTTATTAGAAAATAATTCTGTAGTAGTATCAAATGATACAAGTACAAAAGAATTATTAAATATAGAGAGTGAACTTTCTGTTGATACTGAAAAATTAAATATATCTACTGTATCTGAAATAGACTATATAAAACTTAATGATAATACAAGTTGGGATGATTACATTAATTCAATTGAAGATTATGGATTTAAACATAATTTAAACCTAGAAGAAGACCCATTTAAGCATCTCATGACAAAATCCCAACAAGTTGAGCTTCAAAAACAAATAAAAGAAGAATTTACACTTAAAAATGCCAATTGTAATAAATATGATTATATGATAGCAGGAACTTGTGGGGTTATTGGAGGGTTAATTGATATTCTATTTGGAGGAATGCCAACTGATAGTAAATTGGGAAATATCGCAGATGAACAAGCAAATAAAATTACAGAAAAATTTGCTGAATTTGTAGGTTGGGACAAAGATAAAGCAGTTGAAAAAGGAAGCAATACAACAGCTAGTGCAATAGGCTATTTAGAAGGTAAGTTCAAAGTTAATTATGACCAAACATCTATAGATGGAGTAGGGAGTAAAGGCAAAAAGTTAACTGCAAAAAACCATCATTTAAAAAGTTTAGGACATTCCCCTGATTTAATAGGATTATTTTTTTCAATACTTAATCAATTTACCAATACATCATCATTTATTATAAAAGGTAAGTTAATAACTATTGATACGGAAACATCTGAATTGCAGGGTGACAATTTTATAGCAAAAATATTTTGTGGATTTGCAAATTGGTTTGGTCATATTATGTCAGATTGGGCAGGTTCTTCAGGAACTGTTAAAAAAGATGGAAGAGGCATGGGTGTTCCAATACCTTTTTATAGTTTATTTCAATTGATGGATTTTGGAGAATTTAATTATACTCCTAATAAAAATAATAAAAAAACCGTAAAACTTACTTTTGCCCAAATGACATCAACTATTTTTGAAAATGGTTATGATTCAAGACATTCAATGGCAATGGCAGTACCAGTTTTAACAACAGAGTTATTGATTAGATTTATGTATACAATGAAATCTCATTTTTATCATGAACGAGAGTGGAAAGACTCTATTCCTAGTGGTAATATACCCGAAGTTAGAAGAATGTTGTTAGTCGGGCATGGAACACTTTGTCTTATTGACGGTGTTGATGCAGGTATTCGTTCAGGTGGAGATATGGTAACATTTTTGTTAAGAACAAATTTATTAGCTTGGGTACGATTTGGACAACTTGGATTAAAAGAGGTTAATGCTTGGTGGAATAAAGGTCATATTGATGCTGACGCTATTGATGAGTATTTGGATAGGGAGTATAGAAAGATGCTTAAAAGGATATGAGTTCAATTCAAATAAAAAGGTGTTGTGTTGATACAGAAAGAAAATATATTAGGTAACAATTATCCAAAACTTGTTATTACAACAATGGATTCTAATGGAATTATACATCCAAATAAAAATTATCAGTTATTAGATGAATGGAATCATGGAAAAAGAAATACTCAGTTAATTACCACAATGTATGGAGAAAAATTAATTGATATTTTAGATAAAGAATTAGGATTAATTCATGTAAATGAAGAAGGATTATTACGGCATGGAATTCTTTATATTTCATCAGATGACCCTCATCCAACAGTAATGAGATTATTAGGAAAAATAGCAGAGTCTATAATTGTTGATGAATGTAACAAAAATATTTATTTAAATAGAAAGTGGGGTATGGTAGCAAGAAGAGGAAGAAGAATTTACAAAAGTTTAGATTCATTTAAAGCAATAGGCACAGGATTAAAATCTACTCAAAATAATTATTTAACAAAATACAATCCTACTGATACTCAGAGAGATATTATTTGGATAAATAAAGAAAATGAAAAGAATGAACTATTACAAATAGGAAGCCATTCTAATAGTGGTATCTCAGCAGGAATTCAAATTAAAGTAAGTCATAATGGTTTTAAATATATTTATCGTAGTGATATAGCAAGAGGAAAATATGAAGTTCCATTAGTTTATTTTGATTTATCAAATGATTATAATAAATTAACAAATGCTATTTATAAAGAAGAACTTGATATAGAAATTGGATATGATATAGTACGAGGGCGAGATATATCTTCTGAAATTCATGATTTATTAATTTCTTATTATCATTTAATTTATAGTTTACTTAATGGAAAAATAACATTAAATAATTTACTTCAAAATAATTTATTTAGAGATGTTTATAAGAAAGAGATTCAAGAACAAGAAGGTAAAAAAATCTTAGTTATATAATTTTTTAAAAATAACCCTCCACCACACTTTCAAGAATTTTTTGATATACTTTAAATAAATGATAAAAGGAGCATACAGTGATACAATTACAAATAAATAGCCCTGAAATGCAAGATATTTTTGAGACACGATTTCACTCTAACCAAGAGAAATTTATGGAGTTTATTGTTTCATTTATACAAGATAATAAAAAAATAGTGGATAACTATTTTCGTAAAAAAAATAAACCTTTATTTAAATATAAAAAACTAAATCCAATGGATAATTACTATACTTTGCCTATTGATAAGAACCAAACAGAGATGACCAACCCATTTAAAGATGTGAAAAATTCTGTGGCTTTTGCTAAAAGTTTACGAGAAGAGTCTTATAGATGATATTTCTTGATACAAATATTTTGATAGAGTACCTAAAGGGTAATAAATCTATTATTGAACCTTATTGTATGGAGGAACTGTTTATTAGTGATATTGTTGTAATGGAACTATATCAAGGTGCAAAAAATAAAAGTGATTTGAACTTTATAGCAAAAGAGATAGCTATTTTTAAAATTCTAAAAACCAATGATGAGATTATAAAATTGGCTACTGCATTGGTTAAAGAGTACAACCTATCACACAATATGAAAATGATGGACGCAATTATTGCCTCTACGGTTTTGGTTTATGATATAAAGCTTATGAGTCTAAATCGGAAAGATTTTATCTATTTAGATGGAATTGAATTGGTGTAAAAAAAGCCTAAACTTCTTCCACCAAATTCTCCTCCTTAACAAACCAAATAAACCAAATAGGAATAAAAACCAAAGTCATAAAAGTACCAACTACAAGTCCACCAATAGCTACAGCTCCAAGTGGTGCTAGTCGTTCAAGTCCAATGGCTGAACCTTGTGCTACGGGTAGCATTCCTACACTTACAGCAAATGCTGTCATAAGAACTGGTCTGGTTCTAATTTTAATAGCTTCTAGCATTGCTTCTCTTTTTTTAACTCCTTTTTGTATCTCTTCTATCGCAAAGTGAATTAGTAAAATTGCATTATTTACAATTACACCTGAAAGTAACATAAATCCCATCATTGCAGGCATTGATACATGATAGTTAATGGCTAACATTGTCCATGATGCACCTATAATTGTCAGTGGAATTGAAAATAGTATCATAAGTGAAATTTTAATATTTCCAAACATTACAATTAAAGTAAGCAAAATTAATACAACTGCCACAATAATAGCTCCAACCATTCTTTCAGCCGATGCTTTAAACTGTTTTATATCTCCTGTCTGTTCAAGCTCTACACCTTTTGGTAGATTTACACTCTCTAAATTTTTATCGAAATCTGCCATAATATGAGAAACTGCCGATTTTTCTCTATTTCCATATACCTCTAGTGTATATTCTAACCCCTCTCTTGTAATAAGGCTTGGTTCTAAATCTGACTCAATAGATGCAATATCGTTTAATGGAATTTTTCCTTTTGGAGTGTCTATTAGCATATTAAGTACTGTTTGAGTGTTATCTATCTGTTTTTCTGGTAACCATGCTCTAACTATGTAATCTGTACTATTTACTTTTGGAAAAAATGCAACAGGCATACCACGAAGAGCTAATTTTAATTGACTTACTATATCAAAACGAGTTAATCCATATTGTAAAGCTTTGGCTTCATCTATTTTTAGATTATATACTTTTTTATCCATATCCCAAGTGGTAGAGGTCGATACAACTCCTTTTGTTTTAGATAGAGCATCTTCTACTATATCTCCTGCATTTTGTAATCTATTAATATTGCTACTACTAAGTTGTGCATCAACTGTAGCTTTAATACTTGACATTGCAGTAGCTCCATAAGGTGAGACTTCTAAGTATTTTACATTTGAAATTTTTGCTATACTTTCTCTTAAAGATTTTGCTATTTGCCATATATCTTTTTCTCTTTTGTGTCTATCTACATAAGTAGCTACTATAAACAGATGGTCAATTCCACTTCCACTACCAATACTCATAACCCCTGCTTCACTACCTATACTTCCTGAAACTCTTAAAAGTTTACCCTCTTTAGCAATAATTTTATTAACCTCTTTCATAACTTCTCTACTCTTTTCTACTGGAAGATTTGGTTGCATTGTAATTTTTATATTAACAGCTCCTGTATCCATTGAGGGCATTAACTCTTGACCAACTACTGGCATTACAAGTTTTACAGATGCTACAAATAGTGCGATTAAAATTGCCATAGATAAAAAACCTAAAATTTTAGATACTGTAATTGCTTTTACAATATTGGCAAAAAAGGCTTGAATATAATCATTTATAGTTCCAATAATATAATGAAACCAACCCTCAATTTTTAGTAAAATTGGATTTTTTATGGCTAAAATATATAAAGAGAGAAGTGGAACAGCCACAATAGATATAAAATAAGATGCAATCAGAGCTAAAAGTAGAGTTCCAACAAGTGGAGCAAATACAGTTTGAGGGTAACCACCAACAAAAAGCATAGGAGCTAAGGCTATCATTGTAGTTACTGTTCCACTAAAGTCGGCAAACATTATCTCTTTTGTTCCACCATATACAGCTTCTTTTATATCTTTTCCAAGCTCTCTATAGTGCCGTTCAATATTTTCCATAACTACAACTGTATCATCAAGAAGTAGTCCTAATGCTAATATAATAGCAGTTAGAGTTACTACATTAAAATCAATCCCTACAAGCCACATTAGGGCAATAGTAGAGGCATAAACTAGAGGGATAGTAACTAAAACAACTAAAATCTGACGAAACGAAGCTAAAAACAGAAATACAACAATAGTTGACATTACAATAGCATCTCTTAGTGAGTCAAACATATTATCTGTACTCTGTTCTATGGTCTCTTTTTGAGTATCACTTATTTCAAAGTTTATATTTGGATATTTACTTCTAAACTCTTTAAGCATCTCTTCTACTCTGTTTACCGTGCTAATAACATCAGCACTAATAGAGCGTTGGATAGATAGGGCTATTGCCTCTTTTCCATTTCCAAAATATAAAGCGTTATTTTCATAGTGTCCAAAATATACAGTGGCAATATCACTTAGTTTTATATCAGGAGTAATAGAGAGATTTTTTAACCTATCAACTCTATCTCTTTTCCCTTTAGATTTAAGTAAATATCTATTTTCACTATTTGTAATAAATCCAATAGCATACTCATTATCATTCTTTTCAATAGATGCTATAACTCTAGCTAAAGATAGATGATATTTATCTAGTTTATCTTTGTCTATAATTATCTCTAACTCTTTATCATACCCTCCAAATATATCAACATTGGCTATACCATTAGTTTTTAGAAGTTTATGTTTAATATCAGTTGAGGCTAAATCTCGTATATCTTCTAAACTAATAGTACTATTATCTTTAGGAGACATAGCCACAACTAAAATTGGTGCTGTAGCTTCTGTAATTTTTATTATTTGAGGTTCTCGTATATCTTTAGGGAGTTTAGCCCTAATTTTAGATAGAGCATTAGTTACATCATTTACAGCTGTATCTATATTTTTACTATATTCAAATTCAGCTTTAATTACTGTAACCTCATCAATAGTAGTAGAGTAAGCACGGCGAATTTCATCTAACGCATAAAGTTCTTCTTCTATAGGAACTGCTATATTTGTTGCCATACTCTTAGCCGATGCTCCATTTTCTACAATAACTAAAGCCACTTCAGGATAGTTAGAATTAGGAAAAAGGTTTCTATGTATTTTACCATATCCCATAAATCCAGCTAATATAAAAAGAGCTAGAGATGAGATAATAATATGAGGTTTTTTTAGAGTCTTTTCTATTAATGTTAATTTTTGTTTAGCCATTTCTATTCCTTCTCTATCTGAATATTACTGTAAGCCCCTAACTTAACCAACTCAACCTCATTTCCAATAGCTATTGGCTCTTTTGGACAACTATCTAAAATAGTCTCTTGATTATTTGATAATAAAGTTTTAACTTTTTGTTTATTAAATTTACTACCATTATAAATCATAATATAAGTTCCATCTTTTTTATGTATTAGTGTTCTATTTGGTACTATACAACCTGTAACTTTTTTAATTAAAATATCTATATTTATACTACTTCCAAATGGAATATCTAAAGGTTTTGTTAAAATAATTTCTGCTTGTGCCAATCCTTGTTTGGCTAATGGTTTAATTGTTGTTATCTCACCTATATTTTCACCTCTATAAAAAGCCTTTTGACCCTTTTTTATATCTGTATTATCTAAACTATAAGAGAAAACAAGCTTTTTTATACCACTACTTATAGTTAAAATAGGTTTTCCCATAACAGCTAAATCACCACCATATAGAAATATATTATCTACTGTTCCACTAAAAGGTGCTTTTATCTTAAGATAAGTTTTTTGATGTTTTAATTGTGCAATTTTCTCTTTTGTACCTTTTATAACTGTTGATTTTCCATCTAAAATAACTTTAGAGGTATCTAACTGCTCTTTTGGTAAACCACCTATATCATAAAGCTTTTTATTACGATTGTAAATCTGTTTTGCCAAAGCTAAATCATTATACTGTTGGGCTAGACTATTTTTTAAAAGTTTAATATTTGAGTTTATATCCTCCTCATCAATAGAGGCTAACAGAGTACCTTTCTCTACTTTATCTCCCTCTTTCACATAAACTTTTTTAATATATCCTGCTATTTTAGTAGAGATTTTAATGGATTTATCAGATTGAAATAAGGCTAAAAAACTCTTACTCTTTTGTATCTTTCCCTCTTCTCCATTAACTACAGAGACATTTATAGAACTTTTCTTAGGAATAGGTTCTAAAACAATCTCCTCTTTTCTCTTTTCTAAAAGTCCTTTTCCTTTTATTCCTATAGCTACTGCAACTATTAGTGTAACAATAGTAATAATTATCTTGTTAATCATCTTTCCTCTCCTTTTTCTAATAAATAGTCTAAATAGTAAATCCCATTTTGATAATTATATTGAGACTCTATAAGCTTTGATTTTGTTAATTCTGTTTTAGCTTTTGCAAGTAGTAAATCATTTAAAGTAGCAACTCCTGCACTATATCTTGCCTCTTCTATCTTTTGACTCTCTTGAAGTAAATTTAAAGTAGATATATTTGTATTATAGTTAGCAAGAGCCATCTCAATTTTATTTATAGCTTTAGCTAAAAGTTTTTTAAACCCCTCTGTAATTGCCTCTTTTTGAACAATGGCTTGAAGTCGTGCAATTTTAGCTTGTTCTATTTTTGCTGAAGTTTTATCAAAATCAAAAATATTCCATTTTAAATTTAATCCTATTTGCCAAAGAGCTTCTTTATTTAAAGAGTCATCTATATCATAATTATATCCTAAGTAACTATTAAGTGCTACTTGTGGTCTTTTAGTAGCTTTAACCTTAGAGATAATTCTATTACCTTTAATTATCTCTAAATCTTGAAGTTTAAATCTATCTAAATTATCTAAATCTTCCATATTCTCTTGAATAATATTTTGGTTTATATCCACAGATATTGCTTCTAAGTAATCTATATTATCTATATGTGTAGTAGCTTTTAGCGTTGATTTAATCATCTTTAAAGAACTTTTAATTTGGGCTAATTTACCTCTTGCCTCTTCTATTATATTTTCTGATTTTATTAAATCTATTTTAGCCTTTTTACCCAATTCTACACTTTTTGCAATAATATCTTTTAAATTCTCTAGTGCATTTATATAACTATTTTGAGAGGTTATTAAATCTTGTAAAGATAGACCCGAAAGAAATAGTGAACGAATATTATATATTAACTCTTCACGACTAAGTTTTGCTTTTTTTATAGTCATAGTTTTTGAAAGTTTATCAATCTCTACTTGCTGTTCTAATGCTCCACCTGTAAATAGTGGAACAGAATATTGAATACCTGTTGTAAATAAATCTTTTGTTGTTTCAACTGAAGAGTTCGGGGATAAGGCAGAGGGAACTATAGGGGCAAGAGTTCTTGGAAGATTATAGTGTGTATAACTTCCAACTACATCAATTTCACCAAATTTTTTAGCCCTACTCTCCTTTCTTTTTGCTTCAATTAACTCTGTTTGAAGTTTATCTTTTTCTATAATACTACTATTTAATAATCCACTATCAATTAATTCATTAATAGTAGTAGCAGATAATAAACTTACTGTTAACATTATAAAAATTAGGATTTTTACTCTTATCATATATACTCTCCTTTTATTATAGAATAGTATCATATATATATGAACTGTATATTAATTTATATATTAATAACCTCGTACTCTTCCCATTCCCTTAAATCCTTTTGGAGGAAAATTATCATATATCCAAGGAAGTATAATATCTAACTCTTTTTCTGTAACTAAGCCTTTTTGAGATGGCATAAGTCCAAATCTCTTAATCTTTTGTGGTTTACATATAGATTTATCTTGTGATGGATTTAAAATATAATCTTTCATAAATGCAATTGCTTTATCTTTATTAGGATAACTCATTTTAACATGACGCATAACACCCATAATTGGAGGTGCAACAAGAGTTGATAAGATACTTGGTTTAAATGTTAAGTGACAAGATACACATTTTGTTTTAAATAGCTCTTCAGGACTATTTTGACTGTTTGCAACTAAAGATGATGTTAACATAAGAGATATTGTTGTTATAATAGTTATTTTTTTCATTAAAATTCCTTTTTTTATTTTTTTAATGAGCTATTGTAATACTCTTATGTTAACTAAATGTTAATTATAACTCTTTCTTCTCTTGATGATACTCTAAAATTTTACTCATCATCTCTATTCTTTGAATAAAGCTACTCTTTAAAGCTCTTTCATTAATAGTATGGTCTCCATCTCCAAAAGGTCCAAAACCATCAAGTGTTACAACCCCACAAGATGCTACGAGGTTAGCATCACTTACTCCTCCTCTCTGTTCTCTTAAAATCTTCTCTTCTGTTATATCTTCTAGTTTAGATATAAGCTCTATCTGTTTTTGGTTCTCCTCCATTACATCTCTTTGAATTAATCCATCTAATTTAGATTTTGTTCCCTCTACAAAAGATTTATTGGTAATCTCTTCTAAAGCTTTTAAGAGTCTATCCCTTTCACTATTTCTTTTATATCTTATCTCTACTTTTAACTCACAACTAGGGCTAATAGTATTTGCTCCAATTCCTCCATTAATTATTCCTACATTCACAGTAGTTCCAATATCTAAATTTGTAAGTTTTGTAAGTTCTATTAGTTTATAACTAGCTTCTAAATTTGCATTTACTCCTTTTGTATAACTTGTTCCTGCATGAGATGCTTTCCCCTCTATATATATAGTAAATGTTCCTACACCTTTTCTACCAGTTACAACCTCTAAATGCTCTCCACCTGCTTCAAATACAAAACAGTAATCGTAATTTTTAGCAATTTTTAGTGTAAGAAATTTAGAATCATCACTTCCACTCTCTTCATCACTAACTAATAGAAAATCGATATTCTCTATTTTTTTATTTTTTTTATATATCTCTTTTAAAGCCTCTAATGCTACAATATTTCCTCCCTTCATATCACAAACACCAGCACCATATACAAAATCTTTATCTTCTCTATACTCTTCAAATTTTTCTTCTGGAAATACAGTATCGTTATGTCCTAAAAGAAGTATCTTTTTCCCTTCAACCTTCGGAGATAGAAATAGAAGATGATTTCCAATAGATGCTCTTTCATGTACTTCTGTTTTAAATCCAATCTCTTCAAGCCACTCTATCATCTGCTCCCCTACTCTATCTACACCTTTTTTATTTTGTGTAAATGAGTTTATCTTACAAATTTTCTCTAAATCTTTTAAATAGTTCATATTGTCTCTCTTTTTAATAGTAATTCGAAATTCTAGCTTATATCGTTCTATTATTATCTTAATTTTGTTATAGTGTGTTATATTGATATAAAGGAAATAGATGAGACTATATTACTATGCACATACAGGTCATAAAAAAGGGTTAGATAGACTTAAAAAAGCAACAGCTTTACTTAAAAAACTTAATGAAAAAGGGTTAGATACAATGCTTTTAGTTAATGATTTTAGAGCAGGATTAGTAGCTAGAGAGTTTGGAATTAAAGAGTCTATTAATATTGAGACTATTCAAGATATTGATGCTATTGCAAAAATGGAAGATGCTATTATTATAGATAGTCCTGAAAATGATAGAGGACGACTTGAAAAGTATGTTAATGAGTTTAAAGAGGTATTTAGATTTGCTCAAAATTGTAATGATAGTAGCCGTTATGGTGAGACTATAATAGATTATAGAGATATAATAGTAGATGATATATATTTTGAAAAACATAAAAAAGAGAATAGAGTTCTGTTTTTTTTAGGTGATAGTGATGCTAATAAAACAATATTATCTAACAAAGATTTCTTTAAAGAGGCTAATATGGAGTTACTTTTAGGTCACTACTTTTATGTGAAATATGAGAATGATTTAGCAAAAATTTTTACAAAACTTTATGAAGCAGAAGAGTATATTGATTTAATTTGTAGTAGTAAAATAGTGGTTACTTTATCACTTCAAACAGCCCTAGAAGCACAAATAAGTGGGGCTAAAGTAATTTTTATTGATGAGAATAATCAAGAAGATTGTTTAAAAGAAATCTTAGATAATTTACAGATTTTAACAGTAAATGGATTTAACATAAAAGAGTATAAACATATTGTGTTAAATGAAATTAGTGATTGTAACTTAATAAGTAAAAAAAGTGACATTATTGCTTTAACTATTCTAAATAAGTTAATTTCATAGTTATTATTAATCTTTATTCTGTAATAATTGGAACGCAAATTAATTTAAAAGGAAAGGTATGAGTAATAGAAGAGATTTCATGGGTATGGCTCTAGGTGGTTTTACTGCTTTGGGTGGTATCGGTGCATTATACGCTATGAAAAAAACTTGGGATCCACTTCCGAGTGTTAAATCTGCTGGTTTTACAACCATTGATTTAAAAGATTATCAAGATAATGTAATTGTAACAGAAAAGTGGCGAGGTAAACCTATTTTTGTTTTAAAACAATCAAAAGAGATGTTGGCTAAAACAAAAGAGGAAGAGAAAAAAAGATTAATTAAAGTTGGAGATGGCTACTACTTAGTTTGTGTAGGTTTATGTACACACTTAGGGTGTATTCCTAGCTATGACCCAAATGATAAAAGCTTTTTATGTGCTTGTCATGGTGGTATGTATGATGCAACAGCAGAGGTTACAAAAGCTCCACCACCAAGAGGTTTAGATATTCCTCCATTTAGAATTGATGGTACAAAACTTGTACTAGGTGAAACGGGACCTGAGTATGAGAAGATGTTGGCTGATGGCACAACAATGAAAGTTTAGGAGGGTTGAATGGCACATTTTGACGAAAACGCAAAACCATTTAGCCATAAGTGGTTAAATGAAAGATTGGCGATAGATACGCTTCAAAGGGTACTATCAACAGAGTATTGGATTCCAAAGAACATTAATTTCCTATGGGCTATGGGTATGGTACTAGCTGCTACATTTGGAATACTTTTAGTATCAGGTATATTCCTACTTATGTACTACAATCCAGATACAAGTTTGGCATTTGATAGTGTAAACTATAAAATTATGACAGAAGTTGGTTATGGATGGTTGTGGAGACATATTCACGGTGTTGGTGCATCATTAGTCTTTTTAATTATCTATATTCACATGTTTACAGGTATCTACTATGGTTCATATAAGAGAGGAAGAGAGCTTATTTGGCTTTCTGGTATGTTACTTTTCGTACTTTTCTCTGCTGAAGCATTCTCTGGATATATGTTGCCTTGGGGACAGATGAGTTATTGGGCTGGTATGGTTATTACAAACCTATTCTCTGGTGGTTCACTACATGCTGATGGTTTAGTTGAATGGATTAGAGGGGATTATGTTCCTGCACAAGCATTCCTTGGTCGTTTCTTTATGCTTCATGTTTTACTTATGCCTTTAATTATTATTGGTGGAATTGTGTTTCACTTTGGAACATTAAGATTACCACATGTTAATAATCAAGATGGTGAAGATTTTGATTTTGAAGAGGCTGCAAGACTTTATAAAGAGGGTAATAAAAAAGAGTCTAAAGTTATTCCATTTAATCCAGTATTCTTAAGTAAAGATGTATTTGTAATGGGTGTCTATTTCATATTCTTCTTCTATTTGGTATTTTACCACTTTGAATTTGCAATGGACCCTGTTAACTTTGACCCAGCAGATGGACTTAAAACTCCTGCACATATCTATCCTGAGTGGTATTTCTTATGGAGTTATGAGATTTTAAGACCATTCCCAACTGACCCAGGTCTTATAGCATTTGCTATTGCACAAGTTATATTCTTTGCACTTCCATTCTTAGATAGAAGTCCAAATGTAGCACCTGCTAGTAGAAGAGGTCTATTTAAATTTTGGTTTTGGGCAATGTTACTAGATATGATTGTTCTAACATTTATGGGTAAATTGCCACCTGAAGGTATTTGGAGTACTATCGGTCTTATTGCTGCTATTACATTCTTTATACTATGGATAGCTCTACCAATTATTACAAAAATAGAAAAAAAGCTGTAAGGAGGATAGAATGAATAAAGAGTTAAAAATACTTGGAATAGTTGCAGCTTTTACACTTTTATTATATTGGGGTGTTGAGCCATTTGCTCACTCTCAAATGCATAAGCATGTTGAGGGACACGGTTTAGTATATGATGGAAAAGCAGATATAGAAGAGGCTTCTAAAGATAAAAAAGAGACTAAAAAGAAATTTTGGGCAGATGTAGCTAAAATTGCAAAACTTAAAGGTGATGCAACAGCTGGTGAAGCAACTTATGGTATGTGTGCTGGTTGTCACATGGACGGAGCTACTAATATGGGTGGTGTAACACCTCCTAGCCTTGACCATGCAGGAGCAATCTATGATAAAAATTATCTAATTGCACTTATTAAAGACCCTGCTATGGCATCAAATGTTGACCATAAATATGCTGATACTTCAACTCACCCAATGGGTGGAATTAAAGCTATGGTATCAGCTGACCAAGATATTGCAAATGTTGTAGCATATATTAAAGCTAAAAAAGCAGGTGAAATTACACCTAAAGAGGCTTTTATAGAGGCTTGTGGTAGATGTCATGCTAACAGATATGGAAAACTTACACAACTTGGAGAAATTCCAAAAACTAAGTCTAACATTAAAACAGGTCAAGATATAGATAGAATGAAGTATGACCAAAAAGTAGCTGAAGAACAAGGTGCTTTAGCTGACTATCTTGGTAAACTTCCACCAGATTTATCTATTATCTATAGAGCGAGAAGTGAGCATTTTTTAGATACATTTATAGAAAATCCTCAATCTCAATTAGCAGGAACAGCTATGCCTAGAGTTGGTCTTAACCACGAAGGTATGGAAAAAGTTATGGAATATCTTGAAGAGACGGGTGACCCTAGCAAACCAGCTAGAGATGCACTTGGACCTTATGTATTGATATTCTTTATAATCTTTACAATCCTAGCTTATCTATGGAAACAATCACAATGGAGAGATTTACACTAATCTCTTCCCCTTAAGATAAGGCTTTTGCCTTATCTTACTCCCCAAATATAAATAACTTTTCTCTTAAAATCTAAAAATCTTCGATATAATAACTCTAAAAAGGACTAGAGCAAATATGAGTATAGAAGATAAAAAAAGATGGGATAGAAAATATAAAGAAAAAATAATTCCAACTAAAATTATAGAAGTAGTAAATAAATATAGCCACTTAGCCAAAGGTAAAAAAGCATTAGATATTGCTTGTGGAATGGGTAGAAATAGTAAACTTTTAGCCAGTAGAGGATTTGAAGTTTTAGCTATAGATATTAGTCCATTAGCACTAGATAGCTTAAAAGATATAGATAATATTACAACCAAAGAGGTTGATTTAGATAACTATAAATTAGAAGAGAATAGTTATGATTTAATAGTATGTACCTACTTTTTAGAGCGTTCTATCTTCCCTCAAATATATAAAGCATTAAAAAAAGATGGTATATTTATATTTGAAACATTTAAAGAGCATAACCAAAGTACAAAAGTACCATCTAATAAAGAGTTTCTATTAAAAGAAGGAGAATTAAAAGAAATATTCTCCAAAGGTTATAAGATAGTTCATCTAAGCCAACGGTGGAGTAAAGATTTTTTTAATAATAAGGTTTTAAGTGAATCTATTGTTGTCCAAAAGATTTAGAGAGATTATTAAGTACCTATCCAAAATTAATTTCATAAGCTTTATCTGAACCATAAGAACAAAGAACTTTATCAATATATATTTCTAAAGAGTTAAGAGAAGAATAATCCTTAATTTCAATCCAATGATATTTTATAAATCTCCAAAGAATTTCAATTCTATTAAGTTCAGAATAGTATGGAGGAAGAAAATAAAGAGTTAATCCTTTCTCTTCCCAATCTTTAAATTTATTGCTTCTATGAGTAGGAGCATTATCTAAAATAACTGTTACTTTTTCATCTTTTGGTAAATCTTGAATAAACTTATCAAATGTTTCAATAACTATATCACTATTAATAGAAGAGTGTGTTTTATATGCTTTTAATGTGTTATCTAACCCTATGCATGGTTACATCTTATTGTATGGTTATGTAAATCTATTCTCATAAACAGAATTTTATCATAAAAAGATTTTTTCTAATAGAGCCTTTTGAGTTATATCAATCCCCTTTTAATCTTTATGTTCTATAATTTCATTTAATATTATATTTTAGGATAGGTTAATGATTATTACAAACTATATGAGAGATGAACATCGGGCTTGTGATGGGCTATTTGTAGATGCAGAGAAATCTGTAATAGATGGGGATTTTACAAAAGCCAAAGAGGAGTTTCTTCTTTTTGCAGATGAGACACTTAGACACTTTAAAAAAGAGGAAGATGAGCTTTTTGTTACATTTGAATCTATAACAGGTAGCAGTGAAGGACCTACAAGAGTTATGCGTTTTGAACATGACCAGGTTCGTGGACTTATGGGAAAAATGGCTGAAGCTGTAGAAAATGGGGATAAAGATGCTTATTTGTCATTAGCTGAATCTATGATGATTTTACTTCAACAGCATAATATGAAAGAGGAGCAGATGCTTTATACTATGTGTGATAGAATGATGCCTCAAGAGGTAAAAGAGAAAACCATTGCTATAATGGAAAAGATAGAACTTTGAAAAAGATACTTTTAGATGCAAGGGAGTTAGAACACCCAATTCCTTTGCAACTAGCACTTAATTATCTACAAAAAATGAGTAAAGATGAGTTTCTATATATGATACATAGAAAAAATCCCATACCTCTAATAGAGATAGCAAAAGAGAAATCTTATGCTTATCTTACTTATAATTATCAAGATATATGGCATATCTTAATCTGTAAAAATCCAAAATCCAATTTAGAGGAGTTACTTGATGTTTAATCAAGGTGGTCTATCTTTAGAACAAGCCCCCCCTATATCTGTTGTTCTTCGTTTTTTTGTTACAGCATCTATTTTTGGTCTTCTTTTAGGCTTTTTTTCTCTTTCTTCTGATTTAAATTTAATATCATTAACTAAATATAGTTTTGAATTAATAGCAACACATATTTTAGCTTTAGGTATTATGGCATCATTTATGTTAGGTGCTATGTTTCAGATGTTACCTGTAATTGCAGGAGTTGTTATAAAAATGCCAACTAAAAAAGCAATGGTAGCACATATACTACTTACTATTGGTATATTCTTACAAATTGGTGCATTTAAAACTAGCTCATCTTTTTTATATCTAGCTACAGCTATTATATTAGGAAGTGGACTTCTTCATACTTCTACTCTGATGTTAAAAGAGGTAGTTAAGATAAAAGACCACTCTAGTTCCTCAAAAGGTATGCTTTTTGCACTTATTAGTTTTATTTTAACTATTATATTTGGTATTATTATGCTTTTAATATTGGCAGGATATATTGATGGCTCTTTTTTCTCTCAAATAAAAGAGGCTCACTACTCTTTTGCTCTTTTTGGTTGGGTTACTTTGCTTATTATATCTATCTCTTTTCAAGTAGTAGAGATGTTTTATGTAACACCTAAATATCCAGATGTTATTAGTAAATATTTAGTTTTATCTATATTTATACTTCTTATTTTAAAAACTATTATGCTTTTTATTGGAGTAAATAGTAATATAATAACAGCTATTTTAGCACTACTTTTTATGGTATATTCAGCTATTACAATTTATAGATTATATAAAAGAAGAAGACCAACCTCTGATGCTACTGTTTGGTTTTGGCGTTTGGGAATGGGACTTTTATTTATTACCTCATCTATAATTTTAATTAACAGTTCTATTTTAAATAATAGTTTAAAAGATATAAGTTATATAACCTTTATAGGTTTTGTATTAAGTATAGTTTTTGCTATGGTATATAAGATAGTTCCATTTTTAGTGTGGTTTCATTTATCAAATCAAGGATATATGGAAGCTCCTATGATGCATGATGTTATTCACCCTAAAAAAGCTAAAATACATTTTTATATACATACAGCTCTTTTGACCTTATGGATTATAAATGCGTTTTTTTATATATTTATCCTTAAGATAATATTAGATATTTTATTAATTTCATCTTTTGGGTTATTATTATACAATTTAATCTATGCGATTAACAAATATCGTTATACTCAAAGTAATTTTGAGCCTATTAAGTGGTAATCTTTATTAATTTTAAAAAAAGTAGAATTCTACATTTTTTTTACACATTTTTATTTTATACTTGCTTATATATGAAAATATAGTGTGTGTGGAAAGCTTAGGTTTAGGCTAAATGCCTTTTAATAAAAAAATGTGTTGTTGTATGGGTTATTACTTAGTTAAATCTATTAACTAAGTAATGATTTTTAATCTTCTACTATTCCAAACTCTTCTAGGGCTTCATCTTCAGGTGGTATAGCAAGTTCTAATTCTAAATTTTTTACTGATTTTATATCGTTTTTTAATCTTTTATCTTTTTCTTTTCTTTTCTTTTGCTGTTTTTCTCTCTCTTTTATTTTTTTATATGAAATGCCTTTTACATTAACAATTCTAGTAGTCATTGATGTATTTCCTGTTTTATCTTTTGTCATATAAAATAGTGTATATGTTCCAACTCTATTATTATCTATATCTCCTGAAATATCAACATCTAATCTTCCATCAACATTATCAATAGCCATTGCACCCATCTCTTTATACTTATCTCCTAAATTTATATATACGGTAGAAGAGCCATTTAGTTTAATAACAGGTGGAACTGTATCATATTTATTTAATTTACTACTATCTTTACTATTTAAACTTGGAACATATATATTACAATCTTTAGGCTTTTTAGGTTTAAAGTGCTTCTTTTTAATATCTTTTATACTTACTATCTCTATATCATCAATTTTTATCTCTTTACCTCTAATAAAAAATGTATCAACTGCTATAATCTCATTTTCAGGTTCATATCTTTTTAAGTCTAAATCTAAATCCCTACTAAATTTATGCCACTTTCCATCAATTGAGCTTTTTCCTAAACCATAATATCCTCTACCCATTTTATCATCACTTGGTGTATATATAATATATCTATGTCCATTTGTAGTTTGAATACTAACTAATATTACAAAATCACTTTTACTACTCATACTCCATTTTAGAGATTTTCCTTTTGTTTTACACCATGAAGATGAGTCTCTCTCCATTGGTAACATATATCCATTTCTACTATCATCACTTTTAAAAAATATAACTCTACTCTTTTTATCTTTATCATAAATATTTTTAACAGTTACTATTGATACATTATTGTATGGTTTCCATTTTTTTGTATTTTTGCTATTTCCATTTTCATAAACTGTAGCAGATAAGCTAATAGTGCATAGTAAAATAAGTTTTACTAACTTTTGCATGGTAAAATACCCTTTTTAGTCAAAATTATATCATTTTTAATCTCTTTATTTAAGATAGTTTACTTTATAATATATAATAATAATTATTATAATTTAAATTTATAAAAAAGGTAAAGTATGAGAAAGCTATATTTAGCATTAGTTACACTATTCGTAATAGTAGGTTGTGGAGATAGTAAACCTAAACAGAAATTAGATGGAGAGGAGTTATTATATCAAAAATGTTCTAAATGTCACAATTTAGATATGCCTCCAAAGAGTTATGATAATGAGGTAGCTCCATCTATGATGGCTGTTACTTTTCATCTTAAAGATTTTATAAAATCTAATAATCCATCTGAACATGAGATTAAGATTATAAACTTTATAAAAGATTATGTAATTAATCCATCTGCATCTAAATCATTTTGTGATAAAAAGAGTTTAGAGAGTTATGGTGTTATGCCTTCTCAAAAGGGAAAAGTAACTACAGATGAGTTAGAAGCCATTGCTCACTATATGTATGCAAATTATGATAATAAAAAAATGCTAAAAATTATGGCAGAAAAGGCAAGATTAGCTAGAATGTCACTTTATGAGAGAGTGTTTGAACAGCAAAGATGTACTAATTGTCATAATATAAATAAAGATAAAGTTGCACCATCTTTTATAAATATCTCAAAAAGATATACTATTAAAGATAGAGATAGTCTAATAAAAAGTATAAAAGATGGCTCAAAAGGAAAATGGAAACAATTTAAACTTATTATGCCACCTTTTAAAAAAATGAGTAATAAGGATATAGAGGGTATGGCAGATTGGATACTAAAATTAAAAGAGAATGGAGCAAAATAGTATGATTTTTGAATTAAAACAGATTGCTACTATTAAATCACCATTTTGTGAACTAGTTGATATGCCAGTTCAACCAAAAGGTGCAAAAGATATATATGCTACTATAGAGTTTCAAAAAGAGTATGAAGATGGATTAAAAGATTTAGATGGTTTTTCGCATGTTTATCTTATTTACTATTTTCATAAAATAACTAAACATAAACTAAAAGTTATTCCATTTAATGATAAAACAGATACTCCAAGAGGAGTATTTTCTACAAGAACACCTATGCACCCAAATCAAATAGGATTATCGGTTGTAGAGTTAATTAAAGTAGAAAAAAATATAGTTACTATTAAGGGAGTTGATATTTTAAATGGAACACCTCTTTTAGATATTAAACCATATATAGAAAACTTTGATAGAGTAGAGGGAGAGGTTAGGTCAGGTTGGATGAAATCTACTTTAGATGAGGTATCTAATAAACGCTCAGATAGTAGATTTTTAGAAAAACAAGAAACAACATATACTTAAAAACTTTAATCTTAAATTAATATTTAAATATTATAATATCTATCTTGAATTAATATTATAAATATCTTAAAGGATTTAATTAATGATTAGAACAAATATATATTTAATATTAGTGCTACTCTATACAGGTTTATTAGAGGCAAGAAACTTTAAAAATGTAGATTGCACCTCTCAATATATTGCAAATATTGCAAAATCAATGCTTGGAAAAAGATATAAATGGGGAGGAGATGGACCTTATGGTTATGACTGTTCTGGATTTACCAAAGAGGTATTTGAAGAGGGTGGTATAGAACTGCCAAGACTATCAAAAGAACAGGCTAAAGTTGGCAGAAAAGTTTATAAAAATCAATTAAGAAAAGGTGACTTACTATTTTTTACCTCTAAAAACCATAATACTATAAATCATGTAGGTATCTATTTAGGTAATGGGAAATTTATACATGCGAGTAGATTTCATCATCGTATTGTTATTAGTCCATTTAAAGAGTATAAAAAATATTTTAAATGGGGTAGGAGGGTGACATAGCTTTCCAAACCTCTATAGCCTGTTTATGCTCTTTTACATCATGACACCTTATAATATTTGCTCCATTACTAAGAGCTTTTAAATGAATTGCTAAAGTCCCTGCAATCTATCTTCTATAGGAGTTGGTATTATATTATCTATTAATGATTTTCTACTAGCTCCAATCTAGCTCCAATTAAGATTGGACTTTTAAACTTTTTAAAGTGAGTCATATTATTAATAAGTGCTAAATTATGCTTCAAGGTTTTACCAAAACCAATATCAACATCTAAAATAATATCTTGCCTCTTCATACCTAAGGATAGAGCTTTTTTTATTCTCTCTTCAAAAAAATTATTAACCTCAACCATTACATCACTATAGGTCGGATTATCTTGCATATTTTGAGGAGTCCCTTTTTTGTGCATAATGCAAAGTTTTGCTTTATATTTAATAGCCAACTCTATAACTCTATTATTGCTACCACCTGTAATATCATTAACTATATTAAACCCACTCTTTAGTGCATAATGGTTGTGCTAACTCTTTATATGATAATATCTCTATATGTTTTTTTGTACCTATTAAAAGACAATCATAATGCTCCTCTTCAAAAGTGATAACCCCAGAAGGAACAGCTAAATCAGCACCTACACTTAAAGCATCTTGTTTTAAAATATTTACAGCAGGAGTTTTTAAATCTTTTAAAAATTTTTTTCTATCTTCTATATTACCTATTTTTTAAATTAGACTCTTTAATATCTTGGATATATGGAATTATGATAAGTGCAGGTTATATTATACATCTTCTTTTAGATGAATTATATAGTGTTGATTTAGAAAATAGAAGAGTAAAAAAATCAGTAGGAACAGCATTTAAATTTTTTAGTGTAAGTAGCAATATAGATGCTATAAAATATATATTTATATATTTTATATTAATAGCTCTATATATGTATGCACCCGATAGCTCAATGGTTAAACAAGCTCTATTTAATCATAATGCTTGGCTTAATTTTAAAGATGTTTTACTTCCTTATGATGGAAAATGGTTTATACATTAAAACCTATTAAACCGTCTTAGAAAAACTCTTTTCACTTTTAATATATTTATTCATATAAGCATCAAATGCCATGGCGATATTTCTTATAAGTAGTGTTCCTGTTGTACTTACTCTTATCTCTTTATCGTTTATAGTTACTAAATCAGCTTCCACAAACTCTTCTAAGGCTTTTATAGCATCTGCAAAATAGTTATTAAAGTTAATATTATGCTCTTTTTCTACCCTTTTTATATCTATATGAAAGTTTGCCATAAGCTCCATAATAACGGCTTTTCTTAAAAAATCATCATCACTAAGTTTAATACCTCTCTCAAATGGTAATCTTCCACTATCAATAGCTCTTTCATAAACTTTCATATCTTTAGTATTTTGAGCATAATATCTTTCACCTTCACCAATACTTGTTAAACCAATTCCTATTAAATTTGCTCCACCTTTTGTTGTGTAGCCTTGGAAATTTCTATGAAGTTCACCCTTTTCTATTGCAGTAAATAATTCATCTTCTGGTTTTGCAAAGTGGTCCATTCCTACCATTTTATATCCATGACTTTCAAAAAAATCTATTGTATATTTAAAGATTTGTAGTTTTACATCTGGAGATGGTAGGGTTGTCTCATCAAATTTACGCATAGTTCTTTTTAGCCATGGAACATGAGCATAATTAAATACTGCTACTCTATCTGGATTAAGCTGGGTTGATAGCTCTAGTGTCTTTTTAAATGTTTCAAGTGTTTGAAATGGAAGACCATATATAAAATCTGTATTTATTGACTCTATGCCGTATCTTCTTGCTAACTCTACAGCTTTTTTTGTAAGCTCTAGGGGTTGGACTCTATGTATCTCTTTTTGTACTTTCTCATCTAAATCTTGAACACCAAAACTAATTCTATTAAACCCATGCTTTTTAAATACTTTCATCTGCTCTTCATTAAAAAATCTAGGGTCTATCTCACAACTAATTTCAGCCTCTTTACTCCAATTTGGAAATTTTGATTTTATATAGGTTACTATCTCATCTAACTCAAAAGCTTTATAGAAAGTTGGTGTTCCTCCTCCAAAGTGAAACTGAATAACCTCTCTTGATGTATCTATATGTTCAGATAATATATCTATCTCTTTTTTAAGATACTCAATATAACGGCTTAGTTTATCCTCTTTTGAGGTAAATACAACATTACAACCACAAAAATAACATGCACTTCTACAAAAAGGTAGGTGAACATATATAGATAAAAGTTCTCTCTCCTCTTCTAAAAATTTAATATACTCATCGTAACTAAAATTGGTATTAAACTCTAAAGCTGTTGGGTAACTAGTATATCTAGGTCCTGGTTTAGAGTATTTACTAAACTTCTCAAAATCAATATTACTCATTCATATCCTCATCTCTATGATTATCTAACCACACCATTATTCCCTTTTGTGCGTGAAGTCTATTTTCTGCCTCTTGAAAAATTTCATTAGCATGATTTTCAAACACCTCTTCACTCACCTCATAACCTCTATATGCAGGTAAACAGTGTAGAAATATAGCATTTTTTTGAGCTTTTCCCATAAGCTCATTATCTACAATATACCCTTTAAATGCTTTAATTCTCTCCTCTTTTTCATCTTCTTGTCCCATTGAGACCCAAGTGTCCGTAGTTACTACATTTGCACCCTCTACTGCCTCTTGTGGGGAGGTTGTAAAAGAGATTTTTGCTCCACTAACCTTAGCTATCTCTAATGCTTCTTCTACAACAGCACTATTACAAGCATACTCTTTTGGTGTAGCAACCCTAAGTTCAAATCCGAGTTTTGCAGATAACATAAGCCAAGAGTGTGTAATATTATTTCCATCTCCTACATAAGCTACAATAGGATTTTCTATGCCACACTCTAAAATAGTTAAGTAGTCTGTCATAATCTGTACTGGGTGAAAGCTATCAGTTAATCCATTTATAACAGGAACTTTTGAAAAGTTCGCAAACTCTTCTATTTTTAAATGTTCAAAAGTTCTAATCATAACCATATCTACCATACGACTAATAACCCTAGCAGTATCTTTCATAGGCTCACCTCTACCTAGTTGAATATCATTAGATGATAAAAATAGACCAACCCCACCTAGTTGATATATACCCGTCTCAAAACTGACACGAGTTCTTGTCGAACTTTTTTCAAAAATCATACCTAAAGTTTGTCTCTCTAAGTATGGAACAAACTCTTTTTTCTTCATTTGAAGTTTTATTTTTTGTGCTAGGGTAATCATCTCTAAAAGTTCATCTTTGGTAAAATCTTTTATGGTTAAAAAATGTCTCATTTGGATTTCCTAATTTTTAGCTTATATTAAGGTTATAAGCCCTTTTTTATTTTAAGGGAACTATTTTACCATTAAATATTTATAAAGAAATTAATGTTAAAAATCAAATAGTATATTATACTCTTGTGTAGCAGATTTTTGCCTATTTTGAAACTTAACGCTATCAAATAGTAATTTATCTTTTTTTATAATGGCACAACTTAAACTGTCTCCATATATAGCACTTGTATCTATACAGATTTTATTTTTAAAAACTCTTATATTTGGTTGAGATAGATGTCCAAATATATGGTAGTGTCTATTATCTTTGGCTTCTTCAATAAGATATGATAATAAGGTATCTAGTTTTATGCCACGATTTTGACTTCTTGAAGCAGATTTAATCATTTTTTGATGAGATATTTCATTATCTTTAGCTAAATATTCCTCTTTACATGGAGCATGTGTTAGGGTAACTGAGAATTCACCATTATAGTTATATTTAAACCAAGGATAAGACTCTTTATATAGCTTTAAAAATTTACTCTTTAAGTTACTATTTTTCTCTAAAAGAGAGACTGTATTATAGTATTTCTTTTTCTCCTCTAATCTTTTAGGGGTAATTTCAAGTGTTGGGTCATTTAAAATATAACGATATACCATCTCTTCATGGTTTCCTCTAATCAGATAGAATTTTTTAGATTTTTGATTTAAATGGTAGTAGTTTTTATATATAAAGTTAATTGTCTCTGATAGTTTCTCATGACTTGCTTTATCTATAAAATCCCCTAAAAGAATAATTGATTTATTTTCTAAGGAATTATTAATAAGACCATTTGAATTTATACTAAAGCCATTTTGTATAAGTAGTAGTTTTAGTTCATCTATACAGCCGTGAACATCACCTACTACAATATACTCTTCTTCTATAGGGATATACATTAACCTATACTAAAGTCTCGTTTAGCAGCATTTAGCTCAATAATAAATCCACCAGTTGCATCAATAAATGACATAAGAGATAGAATTAAGAATGTAGCATTTTGAGCCCATGGAACCATAAAGAACATAACAACAAAAACAACAGCTACTACAAAGCTAAGAAGGGTCTCTGTAGCACCAAAAGCTTGTGATGTAGCTGCTTTTGCCACCTCAATAAAAAGTGCTAATGAACCAACAATTAAAAACAGTTCTCTTACTCTAATAATAAACTCTCTACCACCACTTAAGTGATGAATTAATACTGGTGTATTTAAATCAATTCCTTTAAAAAATGGTATATAATCTTGACCAATATGTAATCCTACATAAGCTAATAGTATCCATGTAAATGTTGACATTCCTGTAATAAAAAACATTCCTTTTTTCCTTTTTACTTTTTTTTCTTTTTCTTCTATAATTTTGCTAAAAAAAAACATAATAGCAATCTTTACTTATTCATAGCTTTTGACATATACTCTGCACTCATAACCTTATCCATAGCACCATTTTGCATTTCTGATGGATAAACTACAAATTTAGAATTTTCAGAAGATGATAACTCTCTCATTGAGTCTATATATGATGTTTTTGTTAAAAACTCCATTATCTTTTCATCTGAAATATTTGGCATTAGTGATTTTAAATCTTTAATAACTTTATGTGTAGCTTCAGCTCTTTTTTCTATAAGAAGTCTCTCACTATCTGCATGAAGCTCTGCTACTTGGTGTTCTCCTTGTGCTTTTAAAATGGCAGCTCTTTTTTCTCTCTCTGCTGCTTTCTCTTTTTCCATAGAATCAATAATAGCTTTTGGCTGTTTCATATTCTCAATTCTAACAGTCTCTATCTTAATTCCCCATCTCTCCATACTCTCTTTTTCTGTATGAGCTTTTATCTCTTTTGTAATGGCATCAACATTTTTCTGTATCTCTTCTAGTTTCTTATTTCCTAAAGTACTAAATACACTAGCTGAAATTGCACTCTCAACAGCTTTTTTATAATCTTTTACACTCTTAATTGCTTTCATAGAGTCAACTACTCTAATTGATGCAATAACATCAATAATAAGTTTAATATTATCTGCTGTAATAATCTCTTGAGCTGGAGGGTCAATCTCCTCTTCTCTCATATCTACAACAGCCTCTTTTTTATCTAAGATAGGAACAAAACGATTTACTCCCTCTTTTAAGACCCTATCTTTTCCCAAACGGTCAACAATCCATTCTGTCTCTGATTCTACTACAACAACTTGACTATATATAAAAACCCCTACCATTATGAGTATTATAAAGACAACTAAAACACTATATAAAAATTCCATCTATATTCCTTTCTCTTTTCTTAATTTTTTTTTGCTAATATTTTGCTAGTGTTATTATATCAAATAAAGTGAAAAAATATGATTTAAAATGATATAATTATAAAAAATATTATTTAAAAAGATTTTAGTAAAGTTATGTTAAAATAACATTTTAAGTGTCTATTTATATGTAGATTGTAATAGAATAAATAAAATATATAATAAAGGATGTTTGTGTATAACTCTGATAATAATAATGATGATGAAACAAGTTTTGCTGATGCTTATAAATCTGAAATTCTTAATAAAGACGATGAGGAAGAGACCTCTTCAAAAAACTTAATAATCATTTTAGCTCTTATTGCTGTAATTTTAGGGCTTAGTATATTTGGTTATATATATATGTCTAAAACAAATATTCAACAACCAAAAGCTAAAGAGACAATAAGTGAACCAGAAGTAGTAGAGCCTCCAAAATCAAATATGCTTAATAATATAGATGAGTTAATTTTAGAAGAGGGACAGAGTGATAGTGTAGATGAAATAGTAGAAGAGAATAATACTATAAAAAAAGTAGAAAAAAAAAATGAAACATATTTAGAACAGTTAGCTGACCTATCTCAAGAGATAGATGGAGATAAAAAGAAGAAATAATTTCTATCTATTCTCCTCAACTATTATAGGCTCTAATTTAATCTCATCATCTATTTTTTGAGCAAGTTTTGCATATCTTTGTGCATCTTTATACTCTCCCATAGTGTAGTATAATAGAGCCATATTTTTATAACTATTTTGAGTTATAATATGGTTTTCTCCAAATACCTCTTCATTTATTTTTAGCGCTTTAAAGTAGTTATCTAACGCCTCTTTATACTCTCCTAACTCTTCATGTAAAACAGCTAGATTATTGTAACTAATAGCTGTATCTATCTTCTCTTTCCTTACTATTTTCTCTTTTATATCTATAGTTTTTTTAGTATATTTTAAAGCTTTTTTCTTCTTTCCCATAGAGGCATATAGTGTTCCTAAATTATTATAACTTTGTGCTGTTTGACTGCTATTTTTACCTAAAATCTCTTCTCTTATTTTAAGAGAAGCTGATATATAGGCTAATGCTTTTGTAAACTCTCCATTTTTTTTATATGCAAGACCTAGATTATTATAACTTGTAGCTGTACTTAAACTTTTTTCACCTAATATCTTCTCTTTTCTAGCTACTGCTTTTTTATAGTATAATATAGCTAATTTTATGTCGCCTTTTTGATAAGCCTCAACACCTCTATTATTAAATATATCAGCTTCTTTTAAAACAGCTTTTTTTTCTATAGATGAAATAGAGTTATTATAAAAAGTTTTATTTGAACAACCTGTAAGAAGCATTAAAAATATAATAATTGTTATATATTTCAATTATCTCTCCATATTAATTTTTAATAATAATATCAAAAAATACTTAAGTTAATTGTAAGTAAACCTCTTCATTTAACTCATAATATCTAGGTATTTTTTTAAAAAGACTATTATACTTTTTCTCTTTAGCTTCTAATATATTTAAACTATCTTCTAAAGGGTCTTGTAATCGTTCTAACTCTTTGATTTTAGCAGTAATACGACCTAAGTAGTAGTTACTCTTATCTAACATATTTAGCTCAAATATAGATTTATTTTTATCTTTAAATGCCTCTTCTAATCGTTTTAGATTTTTTATAGTTGAGGAGATATTATATAGAAATAGTTTTACTCTATATATATCTTTTTTAATATCTCTATGTTGAGATTTTAGTTGACTTCCTAAAATAATTAACTGCTCTCTTCTTATATTTCTTTTTATCTCTATTTTAAACATTCTATATAGAAGTCTGCTTATATAACTCTCTTCATTCTTTAAATCAGTAAGTACTAAATTTATTGCATCAAATAAAATAGTATCAAGCTCTTTATATTTACTATTTAGCTCTTTTTTAGCATCACTAATAGTCTTATTTGTTAGTTTTGTAAGTATCTCTTTAAATATATTTTCTGGACTTTGAAGTATCTTTTCAATATTTATACGCAGTGACATAGATTATTATCTTTTTTTAGTCTATTATATAGTTTATTAAAAGAGTTATATTATATTATATAGTTAATAAAAAATATTAAAAAAAATGTGGGAATATTCTACACAAGGAGGAGTGCCTATCTTTTGATAGGCTTAAAATTAAAACTTATTTAATAAGTTCAAATGGATTTTCCACTACATTTTTTCTATCTACAATATATGGAATAAGTGCTGTTTGTCTAGCTCTTTTAATAGCTACAGTTACAAGCTCTTGATGTCTTTTACAGTTTCCTGTTAATCTTCTAGGCATAATCTTAAATCTCTCACTAAGACTAATTTTCAATAGATTTAAATCTTTATAATCAATAAAATCTACTTTTGCTTCACAATATTTACAATATCTTTTTTTAAATTTTCTTCTCTCTGCCATATTTTTCTCCTAAAATGGTATCTCATCTTCATCGATGTCTATCTCTGGAACGGGTGCTTGTTGTCTTGTCTGTGTTTGTGGTTGTGCATAAGGTGGTTGTTGTGAAGCTTGAGGTTGCCCATAATTTGGCTGTGATTGTGGAGCATTATAACTATTGCTGTTATTTTCATATCCACCATTCATAGCATTACTATTTGCTCCATAACTAGTTTGAGATTGTTGTTGTGGTTGTGTATATGGTGGTTCTTGTCTATTTTGTGTAACACCCATATTTCCACTATTATTTGCAAGAGCCATACTTTCAGCTTTTGTATCCAACATTGTTAAATTCTCAACAGTTATAGCGTGTTTACTTCTTTTAGTTCCATCTTGTGCAGTCCATTGTTGAAAAACAAGTCTTCCGTCAACTAAAACTTTACTCCCCTTTCTAAGGTATTGGTGGGCAATCTCTGCAGTTCGACCAAAAAATGTTAAATCAATAAACATAATTTCATCTTTCTGCTCACCTGTTTGTGATTTCCACTTTCGGTTTGTAGCAATTCCTACACTACCAATAGCTGAACCACTTTGAGTATATCTTATCTCAACATCTCTTGTAAGGTTTCCTACCAATACTACTTTATTATACATGGGGCTTTCTCCTAATGGGGTTTATGCTTGTGCTGTATCTGCTGATGCTTCTTCTGTTACTTCAGATTTTTCTGCTACAGGCTCTTTTGCTACAGACTTACTAGCTGATGCTACAAGTTTTTCAAATTGTGCAATCTCTTTTTTATTACTGTATTTAACAGTTAAAAATTTAATAACTTCTTCGTTAAATTTTAGATTTCTTTCAAGTTCATTAATAATACTACCAGCTGATTTGAAATATACAATAACATATACACCTCTCTCATTTTTAGCAACAGGATAAGCTAATCTTCTCATTCCCATTTTATTAGTAGCAAGAATTTCAGCACCTTCTCTTACAAGAATTTCTTCAATTTTTGCTATATTTCCAGCTGTTTCTTCATCTGTTAATGTAGGTTTTAATACATACAGTGTTTCGTAGTTATTCATTTTGTTCCTTTTGGTTTAATAGCCCACTTAAATATAGTCTTACAACTACCCAAAAAATGAGCAAGAATTTTGGAAGTAGAATTTTATCATAATTACTCTTACAGTTTAAAATTATCTACTGCTTTTATCAATCTCCTCAAAGAAAACTCCATCTTAATTGCGAAAGCAATAAGATGGAGATGAATTTGAGCTTTTGAGCAAATTATATCAAAAAAGATACTTTTTTTAATAAAAAAAATAGTATAATTATTTTTAACACAAATAAACTATAGAGTAAAGAAGTGCTTTTAACAACAAATATAAAAATCAAAAGTAAAAACAGAACAAAATTAAAAATCCTAAAAAGATTAACAAGAAGTTCAAAAGATTTGTATAATAAAGCACTGTATAGAGTTAGACAACATTTTTTTAAAACTAAGGAGTATCTATCATATAAAAAAGCTTATCATATATTAAAAGAAGAGAGTGAATATAAAAATCTTCCATCAAATGCCTCACAACAGACACTAAAACAGGTT
>Ga0256842_1000655_pt1 | contig 30275 bp, 32 predicted proteins | sample 4559240metaG_FD_185973 | JGI IMG/M metagenome (GOLD analysis project Ga0256842, IMG submission 185973) | Hydrothermal vent microbial communities from Guaymas Basin, Mexico - 4559-240 | ecosystem: Environmental > Aquatic > Marine > Hydrothermal vents | place: Mexico: Guaymas Basin | collected... | reverse complement strand
CAACTTATAATTAAAAATTATTATAATGTAAGGTAAACGATGCTATTAAAGAATTATCATCCAAAAAGAATTTATTATGTAATAAAAATTATTATTACAATATATTTATTAATAAAAAATATAAGATTAAAATTAAGCCAATTCATAATTTAAAAAATATCATAAATAATAGTTGTTTATGATGAAAATCTACTTTAATTATAAATTAAATATAATGAAAGCTAATTCTTAAGATTTAAATCTTATAATTAAATTCTATAAATAATTGGAGATAAATTATGAAAAAAATATTAGATAATTTTTTAATTTCAGAAGATATGGAATGGATTAGTAAAATCGATGCTAAACCAAAAAGTATAGAGTCGATAAAAGCTGTTATGAAAAGATATAATGTAAAAGAAGATATAGCAACTGAAGCATTAGATTTATCTTCTCAAATAATGACATTAAGAAGTCAAGTTCAGATAACAAAAAATATGAATGATATAATAAAAAATAAGTTAATATCTTCTGGAAGAGAAGACTTATTATCTGAACAAAAAGACCTTGATATTGTTGAAGATAAATTAATTTCTATATTAGGAAAAGAAGGACAAATATCTTCTTATGAATTCTCATTGAGATATTTAGATATTCTTGAAGAAAAAAGAGGATTAGATTTAGAGTTTGATAATTTTTTAGATTTTTTGCAAAATAATAAAGATTATGGAATTGTAAGCACTTTTTGTGAATTATCTGACCCTGGAGAAATTGGAAATATAAGAAAATATTTTGAAAATGAAGAAATAACTATTGAATTGGTAAATGAATTTGCAATTGAATCAAAAAAAATGGAAGAGAATTTATCATTCAATGAAATGTAAGCTATAGGTTTAAAGCTGATAATATACTAGCACCTATGGTCATATTAATACCTATGCTTACTATATCAATAATAGAGTCTTCTTTAATCCCAATACTACTAATAGCTGCTTCCAATAATAAAGTAGCAGTTAACCTATTAATTTATTATTATATTTATTATTTTCTTCAATAATAGTTTCAAGACTTTTTATTAAGTCTAGATATTAATTTTTATATTCAAATTTATTAATAATTTTTAGCATCACTATTTTCATCAACTTTAATATTTAATGATATTAAATAAATCACTTTGTGATATTGTTTTTATATCAATTTTTTCATATAGTTTATAATTTTTAGATAAATGAATATATTTTGTTACAATATATAAAGCATTTATATCTTTCATAGATAATGACTCATCTTTTTTTAATTTTTTAACATAATTATTTAATGTTGTAGAAAAATTAAATCCTTTTAACTCTCTATTTTATGAATAATGTCTAGTACTTGCAAATATTTCTCTAAAATGTTTTAAATATTTTTTTGGATTCTCATCAAAGTTTTTAATACAATAATCCATTTATTCTTTGAGAAAATCAATATTACTAAAACCATACTTTCTTAAAAATGTTTTTTGATAATCGAAGGTTTTTCTAATCTAATATCTTGTAATTATACTTTAAGCTTCATTATGTTATTATTTAAATAATAAAAAGAGATAAAGAGGTTATATTATATTTGGTAGAAAAGATATTAATAATATTGATATTAAAAATGGTGATAATATTAGATGAATTTGATTTTATGGGTCATGTAGACTTTGAAGTTAAAGAAACCATTGTAAAATATAATAATCAAGAAAAATATGATGTTTGTATTAGTACAAGTCCTAGACATTATTCATAAAATAGAGAGTTAAAAGGATTTAATAATGAAAAAATGGCCGCATAAAAACAAAGAGAGATCTAAACATGGTAATATCTTTAATTCTAAAAGTCCAGATATAGATTTGAAAGAAGTTCTTCAAAGAAAAGAAATTGTTTATATAATTTTACCAAGTTTAAATAAAAAAGAATCAAGAGGTATAAATATTAACCCATTACCTTGGATTAATAAATATATAAATCAAAACAAAAGTTTATAACAATGAACAGGTTGTTTAATTTACAAATAGATTTATTAACTTTAGATGAAGAATTACAAGAAAAAGTTAAATCTTTTGAATATCATATTATTGAAAAAGAAAAAAAGTTTAATAAGAAAAGATTATTATATTAATTGGAATAATGCCAATACAAGAGTTGACAACCCATTAATTAAAGTTGGAGATGAGTTAGGTCTTGGAGTTGATCCACCAAGATTTAGAAAAAGAGGAGTGGCTTTAGAACTTATAGGGGTTGCTCAAAAATTTGAATTATGGTTATGCAAAGACAATAAAACTAAAGAATTATTTATCAAAGTAGTTTTAATGTATAAATGTATAATTAACTTAATAAGGGCTAAATATGATTGATGATATTGATACAAAAGAATTAGAAAAAAAAATACAAGCTATATCTACAGAGAGAGAAGCAAAAGAAACTCCAGAAGAAACAAAAATTAGAAAAGAAAAACAAGAAATAGCATATAATAAATTAATGGAACAAGAAAAAGTATATACGCCTCTATTCTCTAAAATAATGGATAGATTATCTAAATGTGATATTATTAAAGAGAAAGATAATTCAAAATTTTATATATATGAAAATGGTATTATTGAAATAAATCAAAAATATATAGGTCATGTAGGTCATACATATAATTTAAAATTTCATAATTATACCCATAGATTTACATCAAAAGAATTGAATGAAAATTTAGATATTAGAAATATCAAACATTATAATGATTTTTATTTAATAAATGGAATAGATAATATTAATAGACATGCTAATTTTTATGACCTAAATAATTTAGATAAAATAATAAATAAACTTGGTCATACACATTCTGAATTAGATTTAGATTTTTATCACTTTGATAAACTATTTGATAAAGAATATAATATAAGAATTATTAAAAGAGAAATTGAAATTTATAATTTTTTAAATGAGGTATTAAATCTTGAAAAAGAATTGCCAAGTAGAGAATATAAGTACTATGATGATGAAGAAGAGTATAAACCAATTTCAAATGATAAAATTATAAATATATTAAATGACACTAAAGATAATAATTCAATTAGTGTTTTTGGATATGAAATAGAATATAAAGGTTTAGCTAATGGTTATAATGTTTTTAGTCTTTATTCAGAATATTCTAATGAATATGGAGAAAATTTTTTAATTCTTGAAAAAGATAATAAAGTTAAAAGTTTTTGTATAGGAAAAATTATGCTCGAAGATGATTATGACAATAAAAGTTATTTTATTAAATTTATAAATCTTATAAAAAATGAAGAATATATAACTAATAATATCTCATCTAATGAAATAATTTCATTAGATGTATTAGATAAAAATATAAATGAAATAGATCTAGATAAAATTTGGAATGATACAAACCCTTATAATTCTAATTTATTATTAAATACTTTATATTGGAAACACAAAGAAGATATAAAAAATTCTGAATTATCTTTTGATAGATAATAGATTAGAATTATATGTTTAAAGAAATATTAAGATTTGATGTGTAACAATAGCTATTACTATTAGCGGTAGCTTATAGTATATTGAATGCTTAATGATGAAATTAGAGAATTTAAAATTAACGATACATTTCATTTGAGATTTGAAGAATTAAAAGAACAATTCTATAAAAGTGATTTAAAATAGATAGAATTAGAAGATTTAACATTAGATATGAATTAATCTAATTTAAGTTTATAATTACTTTAATAATAAATTAAGGGATTATAAATGTTAGCAAATATCTTAAAAAAAACTGAAGAATTATTTTCAAAAACACCAACTTATGAAGATTTATTAAATAAAGATAATAAAATTTGGAAGACACAAGGTGATTTTTATTTTATTAATAGAATTGATAAAAGAAATAAAGCTGATGGAATAGATGGAGATAAAACAAATTTATTAAAACTTTTACAAAAAGCAGCATTTTATGAAAAAACAGTTTTAATTGATCATATTTTTAATAAATATGGTTCAGAATTAGCTTTTTATCAAACTCCGTTAAATAAAGAATTAAATAAAAATATTTCTATGTTAGATAATATAAAAGATTTAAATTATCTAACGTTATCTATAGTTGAAATGAAATTTAATGTAACAAATACTATTTTAGATGTTGTTAAAAGTAATAAAAAAAATGAAAATGTTTCATTAGCTGGTTCTAATATAGATCTATTAGTAATGGCTCATAATCAAAATAACAATAATATTAAAAATATATCACAAGTAAATGATGAAATTAATGGATTGATATTTAAACTCACAAAATTAGACTCTAAAATATTAAGTAAAGTTCCTCAAATAAACATAGAATATTTATTTACAAATAAATTAGGTGATATTAATGAAGTTAGAAAAGCATTACTTAACTCAATAAATATGGCAGATGGACCAGAGTCTACAATAACACAATCTAAAGTTTTAAAATTACATGAATTATTAATAAAAAATCCTAATGATAATAAATTAAAAACAGATATCATGTATGAATTAAATAAAATTCATACAGATTGGATGAACCAAGAACTTATAGATAAATTAGATGAATTTAATAAAGAACTTTTGGGTAATAAATATGAACTTCAAAAAGAACTTTATAAAAATGGAGATATTCTTGGCTTTGATAATCAAGAATTAGAAGATAATAATGATAAAAAAGAATATAGAAAATTATATAATTTAATGATTGGTAAAAATGTAGAAATAATAGATAAAATAAATAGTAATAAATTAACAATTAAAGATATTTTAAAATTAGATTCAAATTCAAGATTAGTTAATGATGGAACTATTTATGATAGTAATGGTCCTGAAGAAAATGTATTATTTTCTAGTTTAATTAAAGATGGTAGACTAAGAGCAGAGTGTGGTTATGAATTAGGTGAAGCTAATTCGATAAGCAATATAAACAAAATAATAAAATTAGATGATTTAGATATAGAAAACTTTGAAAAAATTATACCTGAATTAACTGAAGTAATAAATATTAAATTAGATTCTAATAGTAAAATAGAACTAAATCAAGATTTCAATGAATTATCTAATTAATGAAGATGTAAGTTTTTTTATCATATAATATTTAATTAATATAATTAAAAGGATATTATTATTGGTACAAATTATTATATAAAGCATATTACAAAATGTAAAAAAGATTATATTAATTATGATGATGGATTTTCTATTTCAATAACAAACTTTTCATAAGGATAATAAAAATGAAAGACTATTTAAAAATAATTAAACCATATCAATGTGTAATTATATTTTGTTTGATAGTAATTAGTGTATCTTTAGTAATTTTTGATAAAGATGGATATACAGCAAAATATTTAAAAGAAAACACAAGTATAAATAAAAATATTAATTTAGTATATAATTATGAAGATTATGTTAAAAAATATAATCTAAAATCTAAAGATTGTAAAGATAAGTTTTTTAATAATTTAAAAGAATATACTCCAGAAGAATTAGTATCAATGCATTATGGATATTTTACTCCAGACGCATTTCAAAATTGGATTAAAGATAATCCAAAAACATATAAAGTTTTATTAGACAATTACGATTTAAATAAAAAATTAAAAAAGATTTTTAATAAATGTATAACTGTTAAAAATATTGAAGTTTCAATTGCAGTTACTATAATTGAATTATTAAATAAAAAGACTCCTCAAAAAATTATAGATTTTAATAATGGTAAAGATTTTATTTGTAAAAATTTATATAATGAAGAAGTTAAAGTGAATAATAAATTAGGATATAAAGAAGCAGATAAACAATTTTTTTATAAATCTGAGATAGATATGTTTCAAATTATTTATTGTAATTTAAAATAAGGAAATCAAAATGTTTAAATTAATATTATTTACACCTTCTAGTTTATAATCAACAATCATTATCTTTAATTGTGAGTCATTATTAATATTTTGTCTATATCATTAGTGTTATTCATATCAATGCTTTCAATTAATTGATCTTTTTAAAGTTGCTTAATATGTTGCATATAGATATTAGAATCACCTATTATTAAAGCTTTATGATATTAATAATTTTCTTTTAAGGTTTTAAATGATATTATACATTTATAAAAGATATGGAGAAATATAAATGAGTAAGATAAATAAAGATCAAAAAAGTGTAAATAGAATTTTAAATGATATTAGAACTAAACTATTCTCTAAAGATAGATTAGAAAAATTAAGAGAAAAAGGTAAGGCTTCAAAACTTTTTACAGTTGAAGAAAAAGTATTTATTAAATGGTATATTTCTACATTTATTTCTGAGCAAGTTTTTAGCGGAACAAAAACATTTAAAACTAGAAGAACTTGGGATATTAAAGTTTTTCATTCTCTTGAAACATTTAAAAGAAATTTGAATGTTAATACTAAAGAACTAGATGATGATGAAAGAATGATTTATGTTATTACTGAGATATTTATTTTAAAATCTTATTTAGATAATGAAAATGTATCTGCCCATAATGGATTGATGGATAGTGTATCAATGTATTATAGAGAATGCTTTATGAATGGTAGAGAAAAAGGTAATCAAAAAACTAAAATTAAGGCAAAAACTTTATTTAGTTCAAACAAAAGAACTTTAACTGTTGATTTTATTAGTAATGTAATTACACTGGTTGATAATGACAAGGTTTATCATAGAGATATTATATTAGAAGAGTTAAATATTTTTCCAAATTTAACTTTAAGACATCAATTTATTGGGTAAAAGAAAAATATCTTTATACAACTAAAATATAAGATAATTAAAACCATAAATTTACCAAAATATAATTTTTTAAAGATAAAGATTTTATAAATAATTTAGATCATAATAATGATTATGATGATTTCGAAGAAGCATTAATGTTAGAGAGGTAAACCCCCTCTTCATTGATTGACTCCATAATTAGAAGCTGCATTTCTTTTAATACATCTTAAATCACCAAATGTACTTGCATCAATTTCAGTGATATCAAATTCTTTATTAACAAATGATTTATCAAAATTATCTCCTATAACACCATTACCATTTAAATCATAAGTCAACTTGTGAGCATAACCACTTATTTCAGCATCCCATACAGGTAAAACATTAACTAACATTTTCTCACCTTCATCAAGAAGAACCATTGAACCTTTACCATCATTATATGTAATTCTAGCTGTATCGTGACAACCTAATTTCATATTAAATTCAGATGATGCTAATTTGTTTGTCACTGAACTTTTATTCATATATACACACATGCTTGTATTGTGATGACAAGCATAAGATGTGTTGCATGAATCATTAGTTACTTTACAAGCAATGTTTTCATATATATTTAATCCAGAATTTAAATAATTATAATTCCAAGAATGTTTAACTCCAATATTATTTTTATGTCTACTGTATTTTTTTAAATAAGTAGTATCATATTTTTTCCTACTTGTATAAGATTTTCCACTCCCTCCGTGATATATCCAAACATCACTACCACTTAATCCAGTATGATTAAACCCAATCCATTTTACTAAACCTGAAGTATAAAATTCTGAAGCACTAATACCAAAATATAATTTTTTATAACTTCCATTTAAATATTTAACATGCCCAATAATAGTATTCAATACTTGTGATTTCATTATTGGATTTCCACCAGCATCTACTAATGGTTTATAATCACCTGTCTTTACATAAACAGTATATGCATCATTTTCTCCATATGTTATTGTATAATCTGATGTTGCTATAATTTTATTTCCATTTCTATCAACTTGTGATTGCCATTTTGGATCATATAAAATTGAATCAATATATGTATCTTTAAGTTTTGTATGTGAATCCCAATTTCCTAAAGCTTTTTTAAGCTCTGCCGAAACACCTAATGATATATCAGAAATTTTAATAGGTGAGAAATAATAATTTTTCTCATAATTACCTGTATTCTTATTCCATGATGCAGCGGCATTACCTTCTCCATCTAAAACAGTATCTTGCATTGTATAAACAATAGCAACTCCACCATCATCAAGAACTGTAATATCTTCACCAATTGATAATTTAATATCTTCAAGGTCAGAAACACTATTTACAATTAAAGCAATTTTAGGTTCACCAATAATTTGCCAGAATTTATTACCAGAACCATCTGTTGCAATCATATAAATAAGGAAACCACCTTTACCATCAGGAGAATAGACAACGTCACCATCAGTATAGCTTGAAGCAACGGTAGGGTCTGTTAAATCTCTAAGAGTAACATCATTAAAGGTTATATCACTATTTTCTTTAGTAATATAATATTCTTGTTTAATGATAGATAGAGTTTTTTCAGAAAAGTATTTTACGAATTTATTATCTTTCATAACAATACCCTTACTATTAAGATAAGCAATTATTTTACTATCAATATTAAGAGTAGTAGTACCTAATATTGTAGATGGATTAAATTCAATACCGATTGGTATTTTATTAGTTGAGTTATAGATATAATTATAAGTAACACCTGCTGAATCAGTATTACTACAATAATTAATGTAACCAGCTACAGTTGATAAAGTACAAGTATTACCATCCATTCTAGTTAAATCATCAGCATAAAGATTTGAATATTCATACATAGTTTCTTTTGTAAAACCAAAAGATAATTTATCAGCGGTAGTATCATAGGTTGGATTACCACCGGTATTAACAACATATAGTCCTATAGAGTTGTTAATATTCGTTATTTTATCAACTAAATTTTTAAGCACAACTGCTTTATTAGCATTTTGCATATAACTAATAGCAGTTTGTTGTCCATAAAGCATGGATGTTGTTGCTAGTGATAATAATCCTAGTTTAAATATTTTTTTCATATTATTCCTTCCTTAATATATTATATATTACATTTTAAGGTGTTTTTTTAAAAAGATGTTTTATATAGAATGATTAAGTGTTAATTAACTGAATTTAGAGTATAATAATAAAAAAATAAGGAAGAGATTAAATAAAAATAGAACTTAAGCAATTGATTATGATAAGTTTTTAGATTATGATAAAGCTGAAATTCATGAAATTAAAAAATCTTATGGAGAAGGCAATCATAAATATGTTATTTTTGTAAGGAATCAACATATGGTAGATATTTCTAATGCATTTATATCTTATAAAAGATATAATTCAGTAAGAACTGATGATTGTATAAGACGAGGAAAACAACAAGATAAATATATTGGAAATGTAGAATCTTAAGAATTAGAAGGAAAACAATCAGAATTTAATTTCTAGATTTACTTCTTCTAATTTAATGTCTAAATAATTATCTAAATCTTGTTCATAATCATTAATATATTCAATAGTATTTCCACTAGGATATTTTTTTTTCATTAAATTATTATTATGATCATATTCATAAGATAAATATTCACTATTGCTAGTTTCTACACTTAAAAGCAAGTCGTTTTGATAAGTCTTTATTTCAAAATAATCATTATTATTAGTATATTTCATAATTCCAATTTTTATATTATTTTCTCTATAGGAATAAAGTATTGAAAGAATCTTTTTATCTTCAATATAATAAGATTCTTTAATCATATTGTTATCGTTATTATAATAAAAATTACTATGCCTCCATAATGAATCAATTTTCTTTATTAGTTTATTATTATCATTATATTTATATTTTAAAAAGTTTCCACCAGAATTTTCCTCTAGAATTAAATTATTATTATTGTCATATTTATATATAGTACTTCCTAGAGGAAAATCCTTCATAATTAATAAATTTTTATCATTATATATATAATTTGTTATTGTAGAATGTTCTCCATGTTGATAAGATTTATTGTATTTAATTTCTTTTATTAACAAGTTGTTTTCCCATATTTGTTCAAGCAAGATAGTTCCATCTATTTTTTTTTTTAAAATTAGATTATTATCTTTATCATATGAATGTAAAATTGTTCTATTCAATATATATCCTTAATTTAATATAACTATTATAATATAATTATATTATAAAAAAATAAAATCTTATTCTTCTATATAAATCTTGTTTTTATAATATAATTATAATTCATCAAATTAAAATGATTTAAATACATTCGTCATTGGGCATCATATATTTTATTCTATTAAAAGCATTATATTTAATATTATAAACTTAAAATAAATATTAAATTAAAAATATAAGGAGAACAAGGATGCTTGCATTATGTAGTGATAATAATCATTTCGTTTATAAGACAAATATTTTTGTCTTATAAAAGGGATTGTTATGGATAAAGAAATAATTGTAGTTTCGTTTAGTGGTGGTAGGACTTCAGCGTATATGTCTTGGTGGTTAAAAGAACATATGTCTCACTTATATAATTTTGTATTTGTCTATGCAAACACAGGGCAAGAACACCCAAAAACATTAGAGTTTGTTAATAATGTTGATAAATTTTTAAATATGAATTTAGTATGGGTTGAAGCGGTAGTACATGAAAGTAGAACTGCCTCCACTCATAAAGTTGTAACATATGAGACTGCTAGTAGAAATGGAGAACCTTTTGAAGAAGTAATTAAAAAATATGGATTACCAAATCAATCATACTTACATTGTACTAGAGAATTAAAATTACATCCAATACATGATTGGATTAAGGTCAATGGGTATAAAGGTTGTAGACAAGCTCTAGGTATTAGATATGATGAATATAGAAGAGTTAAAAATGATAAAAATTATATTTTTCCTTTAGCAAATATAGTTAGAACAACAAAGCAAGATGTTTTAGACTTTTGGAAAAGACAACCTTTTGATTTAGATTTAGAAGAACATCTTGGTAATTGTTTCAGTGGAGATACAAAATTTTTAACGAAAGATGATGGATTAATTGATTTTAAATCAAATGTTGGAAAAGAGGTAGATGTTTTAACTAGAGTTGGATGGAAAAGAGCTATAGTTAATAATTTTGGAAAACAAGAACTTTATGAAGTAGAATTGAAATCTGTAAAAAGAAAATTTAAAATACTAACAACTAGCGACCACAGATGGATAGTTCCAAAATATATGGGGATTCAATCTAGAGAATTTTTAACAGAAATGAAAACATCAGAATTACCGATAGGAAAGAAAATATTAAACAATTTTCAAATATTTGACAATATAGAAATGGATAAAAAAGGTATTCAACATGGCTTTATATTTGGTAATGGCTCAATATTTTCAGAATCTGCATATAGAGTTTATATAGATGAAAATAAAATGGAGATTTATAAATATTTTGATTATCCTAAACTATTAAGTAAAAATAGATTTTCAATTAAAGGTAAGCTTGGTTTAAAAAAAATACCAAATTTCAAAGATTATTCAATTGAATATTTAAAAGGATTTGTAGCTGGATTAATAGCTGCTAATGGGAATGTTGGAACAGGGGCAACGATTGCTTTTAAAGAGAATTCAGAAGCTTCTGAATTCTATACATTATCCTCTAATATGGGGATGTCGGTTTCAATATCAAAGGAAAAAATTAGAGATACTAATTTTAAAAAAAATGCAACAATAACTTTAGTTAGAATTTCAAATATTAGTCTTAGTGAAGATATGATATTGAGAAAATTTCACAAAGAAAAGAGATCAAAAATATTTACTAATCCTAAAATGTATGAGGTTGTATCTATAATTAAAAAAAATATTGATGAAACTTATTGCGTTACTGTTAATGATAATAAATTTGATGAATTTACATTAGAAAATGGAATATTAACAAAAAATTGTACCTGGTGCTATAAGAAGTCAGATAAGAAACTTTGGAAAGTTGCGCAAGAGATGCCTGAAGCATTTACTTTTATTAAAAAAATGGAAAATAAATATAAAAATGTAAAAGCCCCAAATGGTCCAAGAATTATTTTTAGACATAATAGAAAAACAATTAATATTTTAAGAAATAATGGATATCCAAAAGGTTATAAACTATTTGATAAAGATGATTGTAATGAAGAATGTGGGGTAATCTCTTTAGAAGAAATAAAGAAACAAAATAATATAAAATAATTTTTTATTATTTTATGAGTTCTTTTACTGTATACTAAATGATAAGAGTTCAAAAAGATAAAAAAGATTATAAAAACTAAATGATGAAAATTTCATGCATATGATATAGGAAATATTTTAGATATTGATAAAAAAGAACTTTTCATTTAGTATATTAATATGCTAAATGTTGGATATGAACAAGATTTAATTATATTTAAATATAATGATTTAACATCTTTAAAGAAGGAAATACGGTATTTACTAAAGATAAAGAAGAATTTATTATTAGTAGTGGTAATTATGACAATATTAAGGTAAAATTATTATAATTAGGATATAGCAAAAATGGATTCCAAACAAATATTTATTTTATCAAGGATTAAGACTTTGCTAAAATACCACATATAAAAGGAATATTATGACAGAAATCGAAAAATATAATTAAACACAAGATATTAGTTATTTATTATGAAAAAAAATTTAATTTTAATGTCAATAATTATAACAATGATTTTTATTACTGGTTGCAGTAATAAAAATTATAATCAAATATTTATAGAGCAAACTAATAAATATGGTATAAATACAAAAACTATGAAAGCTATTTGTAAATATGAAAGTGGTTGGAAAACAAATGTAGTAAATGTAAATAAATCAATATTTAATGTACAACAAGGTTCTCATTTCTTTGATTCAGCTTTTGGTGCAAATCTATATATGGATACAATATTAGATCCATTAGGATTAAATTATGATGTTGGAATTTGTCAAATAAATAAAATGCATTTTTATAGATTTAAAGTTGATAATGAAGATTTATTAGAGGCAGGAACCAATATTATGATTGGTACAAAAATCTATAAATGGAATGTTAAAGAATGTTTAAGAAGAAAATTCAAAGATGTTAGAAGATGTGCTTTAAGTATGTATAATACTGGAAAACCACACACAAAATCTTCTATTGGTAGAAAATATGCTAATAGAGTAATAAAGATAATGAAGAAGTTATAATGGAAAAGTTTTTTAAAAGTTCAAATTTCGATGAGATTTTTAATGGTTTTATATTAATAATATTAATAAGTATATTATATATTTTTCATACATACCCAATCAAAGGTTCATATGTTATTGAATCTGAAAATAATAAAGGGGCTTATATTCTTATGGAATAGTAAAGATTCTATTAAACAAATATTTTGAAATGAGATAAATATCTAATAAATAAGAAATTAGTTTTTAAATTTTCTTTTTGATTATTAAAACAATAGATAGTTTTATTTTATTTAATAAAAGAAATATATTAATTGGAAATTCAAATAATATATTTAAAAATTATCACAATAAAATTAAGGTTTTATAGTTTGAGTGGAAAAACTTATTAACTCTAATCACTACAATTATAAGTAATCTTTAGATTACTTATAATTTATTTTATTTTAAATTTTAAATTAAAATAATTATTATGATATTAATAATGGATTAAACAAATTTTCCAATAAGACTTAGTTGAACACCTTTCCAATAGTTAGTGTCAACATCTATACTAATTGTCATATCTTTATTAATATAATCATTCATATCATCAACAAAATGAAAAAACCATATGTTGCTTTTATTAAACATTTTATCCATGATTACACATCTATAATGTTTATCATCTTTATTACTTAAAATTTCAACTACTTTAGCATCAATTATAAATTTTGGTTTTTCAAATTGACTACCATAAGGTTCATAACTTTCTAATTCTTTTGCTAATGGTAATGTTATTTTAGATAAATTATCAACATTATATGAAAAATCTTGATTCAAATAATCTTTAGGCTTATTATTTTCTTCTAAATTTTTAGAAATATTACTTCTTAATTCTTCTAAATTATTTGGAGATAATCCAAGTCCAGCAGCTCCTGCATGCCCACCAAATTTAGTTAAAAGATGAGATTCTTTAAATAATAAATCATAAACAGAGATTGTTCCAACACTTCTTGCTGAACCTTTTAATTCATTATGATGTTTTGTTAAAACAATTGAAGGTTTTTTATATATTTCACATAATCTTGATGCTAAAATACCAACTACACCTTCATGTAAATTATCATGTTCAACAATAATTATATTATATTTTTTATTTTGTTCTTCAGCTAAATCTAATATTAACAATAATTGGTCAGAAGTCATAGATTTTCTTTCTTCATTAATATTTTCGATTTGAGCAAGAATATCACTAATTTCTTCTTCTAGAAATAACCTTACTCCAAGATTAGCATCTGCTAATCTTCCAGTTGCATTAATTTTTGGAACTAAATTAAATCCAATATCATTAGATTTCATTTTATTTCTTTGTTGTTTTGTAAAAATTTTGTCATAAACAGTTCTATTATTTTTCTTAATTTGAGAAAAGCCATATTCTAATAAGGGTCTATTAACATTATTTAGCGGGATTACATCAGATAGCACAGTTAGTGCTGCTAAATCTAAATATTTACCCATTTCTATTTTTTCAGGAAGAGCTTTGTTAATTGCATAACAATAACACCAAGCTACAGTTGCTCCAGATATAGATTTCCATTTTAATTCATCATCTAGTAAAGGATTAATCATAGTGTCTATACTTGGAAGTATTTGAGGTATAGTGTGATGATCTGTAATAATAACATCAATACCAAGTTTATTAGCTTTATCAATTGCTGGTACCGCTGATATTCCATTGTCAACAGTAACAATTAAATCAATATTATCTTTTTTTGCCATTTCAACAAGCAATGGTGAAACACCATATCCATGAACAAGTCTATTTGGAATAAAATAATCAATGTCAACATCTTTTAAACTTGGATGATCATTAAAAAACTGCACCATAATAGTTGTTGCAAGAATACCATCAGTATCATAATCACCAATTATTCTAATTTTATTCTTTTCTTTTACATGTTTTAAAATTTTATCTACACAAATTTGCATATTTTTCATTTCTGTAAATACTTTTAAATTTTCTAAAGGCACATTATCCAATTTTGTTAAATTTAATTCTAAGTCTTTCTTGATTTGTTCTATTAATTCCATTTATTCTCCTAAAATATTGTTAAACTAGGTTTTATAGTTCAATTGGAAAAACTTGTTAATTCCAATCACTACGATCATTTGTAATCTAAAGATTACAAATGATCTGCTCTCCTAATTAATTTGTTAATTATTATTATAACTAACTATAACTTAAATAATTCTTACACTGTTTAAATCTTAGATAGACTAAATGAATCAAATCTTTTTAAATAGAGGTTTAGTACTTTAAATGCTATATTTCTATGAGTAATAAATGATATTATAAAGACGATTGTAATATTTTTATTAGATAGTTCTTTTATAATTGTATTTTATCATTCATTAGATTAAAAAGATAAAATAGAATATAAATAATTTTTAATAAATTTAATGGAGAATATAAATTGGAAGCATACTTTAAAAATGATATAGATAATATTAATTTTGTACAAGGCAATATATTAGATCTTTTACTTCAAAGAATATTAGTTTATAATTTTAATGTTTATATAGAATTATCAGAATATATAGATTATATTAGATATTTAAAATATGAAATTAATAATTCAAAAAACCCAATACATAATAATATAGCACATATTATATTAGATCTTAAAGATTATCTGATAAATTATCCAAAAATAACAACAATATATGAAATAGAGAATCATATCATAATGCTATTTGCAGAACTATGTGATATTTTAAAATATTTTATAAATTCTCAACAAATAAATATAAATTTATATCTTCTTGGGAAAAGTAAAGATGATGTTGATATAATTGGGAATAGAGTTGTTTTAAAAAATAATTCTATTATTAGTGATTTAGATTTTAATTTTATTTTACCAAAATTCGTTAATTCAGATTTATCAATAACTAGGAATATGGTAAAAAAATATGAACAATATTAAATATAGTAAAGACTTAACTACAATATATATAATTCATTTATTATAGTTAAAATTGAATTATATATATAATAAAAAGGTTTAATATGAATGTGTTATCATTATTTGATGGAATGTCTTGCGGACAGTTATCTTTAGAAATGGCTGGAAAAAATATTCATAAATATTATGCAGCAGAGATAGATAAACATGCTATTGAAGTAGCTAAAGACAATTATCCAAATACTATTCATCTTGGTAGTGTAATTGGATTAAAAGCATCTAATTTAGATAAAATAGACCTATTAATAGGTGGATCTCCATGTTTTACAAAAAGCAATTTTGTTTTAACAAATAAGGGTTATGTTTTTATTAATGAATTAAAAGTTGGTATGAAAGTTTTAACTCATAAAAATAGATATAAAAAAATCTTAGCTATTGGTAGTGATATAAAGGAAACTTGCATAGTTAAAAGTCAAGGGGCTATAGATATCACAACCACAACTAACCATCCATTTTATATTTCAGAAAAGAATAAAAATGTATATAATAATCCAATATGGAAAGAAGTACAAAATTTTGATAAAACAGACAAAGTTATTTCTATCAAAAATAAATCAAAAATAAATCAAAAATTTAGTGATATTGATTTATATATTTTAGGAAGGTTTTTAGCTGATGGTTATGTTTTTAAAACAAAAAGAAAACATGGGAAGAATTCCTATATGTATAAATTTGTTATAACTTGTAAAAAAGATGAAATAGATGATTTTAAATCTAAAGTTGATGATAGATTTTCATATATCGAAGAAAGAACAGTATATAAAGCTTTTATTTATCAAAAAGAATGGGTAAAATTAGGTGAAAAGTTTGGTAAACATGCACAATATAAATTTATACCAAACTTTATATTAGATTTACCAAAAGATAAATTAAAAATTTTTATAGATGGATATTTAGATGGCAATGGAACTAAACTAGATGACAATACTATTAGAGGAACAACTGTTAGTAAAAAATTAGCTTTAACATTGGCATTAGCTATTCAAAAAGTTTATTATGAAGTTAGTATAAATAAAATAAAAACTAAAGATTATACAGTTATTGAAGGAAGAAAAGTTAATCAGAGAGATTATTATAATATAAATTTTAAACTTAATCAAAATAAATTAGTAAAATATAAAAATATAGACAAAAATTATATAGCATATAATCAAAAGGTAATAAAAACTAATAAAATTGAAAAAGTTTATAACATAGAGGTAGAAGATGATAATTCTTATATAGTAAACAATATTATTGTTCATAATTGCCAGTCGTTTAGTAGAAATGGCGATGGTTCAGGGTTTAATGGAAAATCTAAATTGTTTTGGGAATATGTAAGATTATTAAAAGAAATCCAAGAAAATAATCCAAATGTTTCCTTTTTATTAGAGAATGTTATAATGAAAAAAGAGTGGGAAGTTATTATTACAGAAGCTCTTGGTGTTGAACCGATAATGATTGATTCAACTTTAGTTTCTGCACAAAAAAGACAAAGACTTTATTGGACAAATATTCCAAATGTTATACAACCAAATGATTTAGGAATTACATTATTAGATATTATTGATGGTGATAGAGAAATAATTAATAATCATGAAGTTGTAATTAAAAAAGATGGAAATTCTTTTCATGTTAAAAATGCAACTAAAAGTGGATTTTTAATTGCTAATGAAGGAGATAGTGTTAATTTAGAACTACCTAAATCTTTAACTAGAAGAGGAAGAGTTGGTATTGGTAAAACAAATACTTTAAATACTAGTTGTAATTATGCAATGGTTTATAAAGGCAATTTAGTTAAATTAAATATTAGAGATTTTGAAAGATTACAAACATTACCAGATGATTATACTAAAGTAGCTTCTAATAATCAAAGAAAGAAAATGATTGGAAATGGTTGGACAGCAAGAGTAATTTCCTATATTTTAAGTTTTTTACCTTAAAATATAAATTATAAAATAAATAAACAAACCTAGTTAAGTTTGAATTCGTTCATAAATCTTTTAAGATTTATGAACGAATTCAAAGTAGTCTTTTCTAAAAAGAGATCAACGAGTATACTCAAAAACATTATCTTTAAGAAAAAATAGTAAAATATATAGTTCATTGAATAAAAAAATTATAAATAATTAATGAATATATAAGAATACTTTTGCTATAATAAAATCTTTACTTTAATTATATTAAATTATATAAAGTAATAAGAGTAATGTATAATTATAATGTATAAATGCTATAGGAAATAATATGAATGTTATAAATAAATTTAAAGAAAGGTATATATCATCAAGAGAATTGCTTTACAATGAAACAATAAGACAATTAGAAATTAATAAAATACACCCTTTGACAGCTAAATCAATTATCGATGATTTTTTAAAAGGTAAAATCAATTATAAGAAATTTGAAAAAATGATTCCATTAAATGAAGAACAATTTGAAAAATTTTATAAATATTATAATGAAAAATATAATGAAATAATAGACAATTATGTAATGAATTTAGTTAATAGAATTCATAATATTGAAACAGATATTGAAGAAAATAATTTTAAAATAAGTCCATTTAAAAATTATAAAAAAGAATTAAACATTATAGAGGGTGCCTTATCTTCTATAATGAGTATTAGGCATAATATTGATATAAAATATTATAACCATAATGATACACTTATTACTAAAAACTTAAGTTTAATAATAGATGAATTATTAAGTGGAAAAGACTCTGGAATTATTAAAGAATCTTTAGAAATCCAAGAGAGGATTGATTCTAGAGAATTTCAAGATTCTCCAGAATCAAAATTAAGAGAATCTTTTTTAGGTAAATCTATTAATTTAGAAGAATATTCTCAAATAAAATCTCTAGGAACTTCCATCAAAGCTTTAGGAAATAAAATAGATATTAAGGAAAATCAATGGAATATTATGGAAACAAAGAAGTCTTTTGAAACTATTCAATCTCAAACTAAAGCATTTTTAAAAAATGATATTGATAATGATGATATAAATAAATTTAAAGATGGAATTACAACCAATATTGAAATATTAGTTGTAAGCAAATATGCAAAAGAAAAGTATTTAATTGATAATCCAAATTCTAATATCATAACTTTCAGAGAAAATTTAGATAAATTCTCCATAAAAGAATTGTCTAAAAATTTAAAAGATGAATTAGACTATATTCTAAATGGAAACAAGGATGTCTCGTTTTCTCCAAGCAAAGAAATAGAATTAAACACTATTAGAATTTTATACAAAGATTTAATTTATTCTTTAGACCAAGAATTGGATTTAGATCAATTAGAAAAAGATCAATCAATTTTATATGATTTTGAATAATATAAAATCATAAACTAACATACAAACCATTTTGCTTTGCTTAATGTGTTTGTTATGAAACTAAACAAAAGAAGAAAGATGATAGTGAATAAAAAAATATATGCAGTTCAAAAAGGTGCTATTCCAGGAATATATTCTACTTGGGTAGAATGTCAACAACAAATAAATGGTTTTAGTGGAGCTATTTATAAATCATTTAAAAATAACGAAATAGATTTAGCACAACAATACATCAATGGAGATGTTGAAGTTAAATCTGCAAGTCAAAAAGAAAAATATTATGTAATTTTAGAAGGACATGAACCAGGGATTTATGATAATTGGGATAAAGCACAATTATCTATAAAAGGTTATCCTGGGGATAAATTTAAATCATTTAAAAATAAAGATATTGCAGAAGAAGCATTTCAAACTCATAATTTAAATATAATTTCAGATAATGTTGAAAAGGAAATGAAAGAAAATTATGATTTAGTTTTATTTACAGATGGAGGGTCCAATAAAGACAAAGTTGGTGGATATGCTTTTATTCTTTTATATATTAAAGATGGTGAAATTGTAAAAGAAAAAGAATTTGCAAAAGGCCTTAAAAATGTAACAAATAATGCTATGGAAATGACAGCGATAACAGAAGGTTTGTCATATCTTATAGAGAAAGGTGTTTCTGATAAGAAAATAGGTGTTTATAGTGATTCTAAGTTTGCTATTGAATCAATTCTTGGTAAGTATAATCAATCTACATTAAAAGATTTATCAAAAATAGCATATTCAATATATGATACTATTAAATCTAATAATGATGTAGAGTTAAATCATATCAATTCTCATATTGGAATTAAATATAATGAAGAAGTTGATGAACTTGTTAATCTTGAAAAAGATAAAATTTATAAAGATATAGAAAATGATAGAATTTTAAAAGATTATTCTAGAGAAGAAGATACTTACATGTTAGGTAGTAGAGATTGAAAGTTGAACTTCTAACCTCTGACTCTTTTTTTTAAAATAAAATAAAAAAAAAAGGAAAGAATAATGAGATATTTATTTATAAATAAAGATGAAGATTTTTCAGGGACCGTTTATTTATTTGAAATTAATAAAGAAACAAATACGTATTATGATTGTAAATTAATAAGTGAATTCGATTCCTTAAATAATACTTCAATTGTTTTTACAAAAGATAAATGGATTCCAATAGAAGCCAACGACTTTATTATTGGTGATACAAATGGTGAATCCATAGAATTTAAAGAACCAATTAAAGAGATAGATATATTAGATACCAAAGGAAGTGGTATTTTTTCAAGAGATTTTGTAGGTAAAAATAATTTATTCGAAATGATAGCTGAAAATGAACATTTTTTTCAAATAAAAAGAAGTAAAGGCTGATATCCTATATTATTAAAAAATTCTTTTGAATTTGATATAATAAAAGATTGTACACAAGATATTGATAATTATTTAGATAGTTTTGATGATATTGAACTAGATATTGAAAGATAAATAAAATTTTTCTTTAATATCTTCTAAAGCTTTTAAATGATATACTGCTTTAAATATATAATTTAAAGGGCTTAAGTGAAATATTCAAAGATATTATTTACAGATTTAGATCACACAATGTTTCAAGCATCAAAATACTTTGATAATTATCAAGATACTATAAATTGCAAAGTAGCATCTTGGTCAGATAATAATAGACAAACGCCACACTCCTTCTATGATAATAATCAATTAGAAATATTTAATAAATTTAACACTTCAAATAATACAATTATTCCAGTTACAAATAGATCTATTGAAAAATATAAAAGAACACATATTAGTGATAATGCAAAATATGCAATTGTTTCTATGGGTTCTATATTGTTAATTAATAATAAAATAGATAAAAATTGGAATAATATAATTCAAAGTCTTCATTTACAAAATTCAAACCCTATTGATGATTTATTATTATTTTTAAATGATAATAATATAGAATATGTTAATATTGATAATAACTATATTGAATTTAAAAGTATTTCTCAAGAAAATATTAATCTTCTTCAAGAATATGTTTTAAATAATAATATATTAATAATGTATAGTACAAAAAAATATACATCAATATATCCAAAATATATTAATAAAGAAAATACAGTTAAATACTTATTAGATTTATTAATTTATGACAAAACTTATGGAAGAGGTGATCATAAGATTTTTGATTATCCCTTTGTAGAACTTATGGATTATCAAGAAAAAATTGTTTGTAAAAAAGTAGAGTATTAAGCAATTCTAAAGCTTATTAGTGATATAATTCTTCAAAGAGACACAAAGGAATTATATGCATACATTCAATAAAGACCATGTTAAATTATTAATAGAGATTTCTGAAGATATTCAAGAATTTGATATCAGAGAAAGAGAAAAGATAATCCAGTCTGGTATAGAAAATTATACGACTTTATTAGCTAAAGAAGATATTCCATCAAAAGAAATTTTAGATTTATATTATAATGCTTTAGAAAGAAATGCAGATTATATAAAAGGTGGTTTAAATAAATTAGCAGATATTATTCTTGAGAATCAAAAAGATAATAAAGAAATTATCTTAACATCATTGTTAAGAGCTGCAATTCCAATTGGTTCAGTATTATTTTTAATTTTAAAAGAAAAAACAATTAAACCTGTTCATCATTATTCAATTTCTATTTTAAAAGATGTAGGAATAGACCAAATTGCTTTACAAGAAATCTTAGAAAATCATAGTTCAGAAGATATTGTTATTTTTGATCCTTGGACTGGTAAAGGTAGTATTTCTGGACAAGTAAAACAACATATTGAATCATTTAATTTAAAATATAATGAAAATATTAATCATGACTTATATGTTTTAAATGATATTTCTAATTCAGCTAAATATTCTGTAACATCTAGAGATTTTTTACATCCATCAGCGATTTTAAATTGTACAATATCTGGATTAATAAGTAGATCTATTGTTCCTGAATCTTCTGATAAAAAACACAGAGTTAAAAGTTATTTAAATCATGAAGTTTTTAAAAGTTTAGATAAATCACAGGAATATGTTTTAACAATTTTTAATAAAGATGGTTTATCTTTTAAAGATGATAATATTAAAAATAATGAGTTTAATTTTAAAGAGTATTTTTTAAAATTATCTGAAAAGGAAGATGTTCCATTTAATAATATTAAACCAGGTATTTGTGAAGTTACAAGAACTTTATTAAGAAGAGTTCCAAGAAAGATTATATTAAAAGGCGATTCGGCAGATACAGAACACATTATTTTAATGGCAAATAAAAGAAATATTCAAGTTGAATATAATAAAGATTTACCGGTAAATGCAATTGCAATTTTAGAGAGTAAAATATGAGAAAAATATTAAAAATGGAATATGGAGAATTAAATATTCCAAATAGTAATAAATTTAATTCGTTAAGTGATGTTGGGTTAAGATATAATAAAAAAAGAAATTTTTTATTTTTAAGTAAAGTTCTTGGAAAATATTTAGATACAAAACCATCAAAAATGACGGAAACTTTTAAAGAATTAGCTTCAAAAATTCAAAAAGAAAATTACAAAGGTAAAACCTTAGTGATTGGATTTGCAGAAACAGCGACAGCTTTAGGTGAAGGTGTTTTTGATATGTTACAATTAAAAGATTCTTATTATATATCTACAACTAGAACAATGATTAAAGATGAAAATGTTTGGTTAGAATTTTCAGAAGAACATTCTCATGCAACAGCACATTTAATTTATGAACCTAAATTTAATACTAATGATTTTAAAAATGTAATATTGATAGATGATGAATTTACAACTGGTAATACTTTAAAAAATATTATTGCATCTTTAAAAATACAATTACCAACTGTTGAAAATTTTATGGCTTTATCAATTTTAGATTGGTCTAAAGATATGGGATTTGATAAAAGAAGTATTTATAGAGCTGATTTTACTTTTGATGCATACCCTGATGTAGAAATTAATAATAATCCATACAAATCAACATCTAATAAAAAAATTGTTTTAAATAATAGTACATCTAGATTTGGTAGAAAATTAGAATATATTCCAGAATTTAGAGATAAATTTATTAATAATGTTATTAGTATTGCTTATAAGATACCAATTAGTGAAAATATATTAATTGTTGGTAGTGGAGAATTTATGTATGAAGCATACTTAATAGGAAGACAAATCGAAGCTTTTGGTTATGATATAAAAATGAAATCAACGGGAAGGTCTCCTATCCAAATGTATGGTGCAATAAATAATATTGATATTTTTAAAGATCATTTAGGTGAAGATTTGGATTTTTTCTTATATAATATGAAGCAGTATGATAATATTATATATCTTCCAGAAACATTAAATGATTATAGTAGTGTAGAAATTTTAAAAAAGTATACAAAAAATCTAATTTTATTAAAATATGATTAAAATTAATTATATTTTAAGGTAAGATTGTATATAATATATTTAATCAAAAGTCGAGAATATAAATTCTCTAACATAAATATAAAACAAAAATAAGGAAATATAAATGGCAAATTTAACTAAGATGGAAGCAGGCTCTAGAGTAAACCTTTCAAAAGAAAACCCAGAATTAACAAAAATTAAAGTAGGTCTATCATGGGATGAAAAGCAAGGTGTAGTTGTAGATTTAGATGCTTCATGTGTTGTTGCAATAGCTGGCAAAGCTGTCGGGGCAGAAGATTCTAATGGTGTTAAAGATGGTATTGTATGGTATAATGGTACAACATATAAAGATGCTGTAAAACATGATGGTGATAATAGAACTGGTGAAGGTGATGGTGATGATGAAGTTATACATATTGATCTAGCAAAACTAGCTGATACTGAAGAAGCATTAATTGTTGCAACAGTTTATAGTAAATCGGATGTTATTAAATTTGGGAGAGCTGCAAATGCTTATCTTAAAGTTTATAATGATGAAACAGGTGAAGAATTATATTCTTTTGATTTAACAGAAGATGGTTCAAGTGCTACAGCAATTGAAATGGCTAGATTTTATAAGAAAGATGGCGAATGGAGACTTGGAACACTTGGTGATCCAGTATTAATGCCTGATGGAACTGCTCCAGCTAATGGTCTTGAGGCAATTGTTGGCAAATATCAATAAAAATAAATAGTATATACATATCAATTCTTTGATATGTATATACTATATAAATGTAAAATTAAAAGGTATTTTAATGAAAAAAACAATTGGAATATTTTCAGTGGTAGCAGTAATTATAATTGGTGGATTACTTTTGAGATTTTTCTTTACAGAAGAAGCTCAAAACAAACTAAATAGAGGCTTTACTAGTTTGATTGGAACAAAATCTGGATGTATGGAATTTGTAAGTGCTGGAAAAACTATGCAAAGATTTTTTAATGTTGAAAAATTATCTACTGCGATGGGTACAGATGACAACAATGTAAGAAGTTATAGATATGGTTATGGATATAGAGATGCTAATTTAGATGATATATTATCTAAATCAGAAAAAGCTTCAGGTAAAAAATATTTTGAAATCTCAGATTTTTCACAATATATTTACTATGATAAATCAAACTAAATAAAAAGCTTGCCTCTTGAGAGGCTTATAATGAGTTTCTCCATTTTATTGTTTTTAGAATTTAATTTCTAAAAGCTTGTTTTTTGGAGAAAACAAATATTAAAATGGAGAAACGTGATATGTTAAATTTAACAAAAGGTGATAAAATTAATTTAGAAAAAGATAATGGATCTAAATTAATTAATTTTTGTGTAGGTGCCAATTGGGGTGCAATTGAATCTAAAGGTTTATTTGGTGGAACAAGTAAAAAAGCTGTAGATTTAGATTTATCTTGTGTTACTTTAGATGGTAGTGGAAATCAAGTAGATTTAGTATCGTTTAGAAAACAAACTGCAGATGGTATCAAACTTAGTGATGATGATACTGAAGGTGATTTAGATGGTGATGATGGTTTAGATAATGAAGTTCTTACTATTAATTTAGATAGAGTAAAAAGTAATGTAGAAAGTATCTATTTTATTCTAAATTCTTATTCAAATATTGAATTTAATAAAATCCCATTTGCTTCAATTAGAATTTATGAAGGAACTGAAGATAGAGTAGATAATGTATTTGCTTCATATGAAATTTCAAATGGTCCTGAATTTAATGGGAAAACAGCTATTATATTATCAAAATTATACAAAAGAAATGGTCAATGGAAAGTTGAAACAATTGGTGAATCTACTAACTCTAAAAATATTGATAGTGTAGTTTCTTATATTAAAAGTAATTTAGGATAAAAATATGTTTGATTTAGATAAATTTAAAGCCAAAGCCTCAGCAGCTTTGGCAGGTGCAACAAGAACAATTAGAATTTATACTCCAGAGACATTTTCTGCTGAAAAACAATATATCAATGCAATGGTTTCAAGTATTGCATTGATTATAGTAGCTGATAGAAAAGTTGAAACTGAAGAAGTAACAGCTGGAATTTCTTTTATTCAATCATTAAATGAAATTAAAGAGTTAAATAAAGAATTAGAGTCAATAGAAATGTTTGATCATATTATTAATGATTTAATGCAACATATTGATAATGAAGTAAAATGGATTATTGAGGTTTCAAAAATTATTGCTAATATCTCATTGGTAAGAACTAATCCGGCATATACTAAATCAATCAAGGCTGTGCTAGAACATATTGCAGGTGTTGATGGTGATGTTGATCAAACTGAAGTAGATATGAAAAATAAAATTATGGAAGTTTTAAAATAGTGAAGCATTTTAAATGGTCATTCATAATTGCAAGTATAGGCTTAATTACTGCCTTCCTTTATGGAGGATTATCTGCTCTATATGTTGTAACATTATTGTCTTTATTAGAAGTATCACTATCATTTGATAATGCAGTTGTAAATGCAAAAGTATTAGAAACTATGGATCTAAAATGGCAACAAAGGTTTATTACTTTTGGATTACCAATTGCCGTTTTTGGTATGAGATTTTTATTTCCAATAGTTATTGTTCAAGTTGTAACAGGATTAGGTTTTGTTGAAGTGTTTTCTATGGCTAGTTCAGATCCAGTAGCATATAAAGCAGCTCTAGATTCATCAATAAATTATATATATTCTTTTGGTGGAAGTTTCTTACTAATGGTTGGTATGAGCTTCTTCTTTGATGAAGATAAAAAAGATCATTGGTTCAATTTATTAGAAAATAATAAATTGATAACTTCCTTATCTAAATTGCCATCTATTGAAATTACAATTTCAATGTTTATAGCTATTTTGTTAATGTCTCTAACAGAAGATCATAATGTTGGAATAGCTTTTGTGTCAGGTGTTTTATTATATTCATTATTAAACATGTTAGATGAAGCATTTTCATCAATGACAGTTAAAAATGGACTAATTGGATTATTATATTTAGAAGTTCTTGATGCTTCATTCTCTTTTGATGGAGTTATAGGTGCTTTTGCTATATCTTCAGATATTTGGATTATAACAATGGGTTTAGGTATTGGGGCATTCTTTGTAAGAAGTTTAACTTTATATCTAGTAGAAGAGAAAACATTAACAGAATATGTTTATTTAGAACATGGAGCACATTATGCTATTGTTTTTCTAGGTGGAATGATTCTTGTTAAAATGTTTGTACATATTGGTGAAGAAGTTACAGGTACAATAGGTATTGCTTTTATTGTTTTAGCTTTTTGGCATTCAATTAAACATAATAAAACTATAAATAACAATAAAGTTGAAACTACTAAGTAATTTCAACTAGATAATAGACTTAAATTTTAAGTTTATTATACTACATATAATATATATTAAATCAATTAAAGAAAGAAGAGATTTAGTAGATTTTCTAAATAATTCTAATTCATGATATGGATAACTATATTAATCAGTTTGAAGAATTAAACCTTAACTAAGCCCTATTTAATGTATATATAGTTATACTATATCAATTAAAAAATATGGGGATATTATGAAAGACTATAAAATAAACAAAGAAATATCATTTAGATATTATCAAACAAAATGTTTAGATGATTTAGAAAAGTATTATAAAAACAATAATAGTGGTATTATATGTATACCAACTGGTGGTGGTAAAACAATAATTTTTTCAAAATTTAGTCAAGATAAAAAAACAATTATTATTAGTCATACAGAAGAATTAGTTACTCAAGCGAAATCTAAATATGAATTTATAAATCATATAGAATGTGGTATTGCAAATGCTAATAATTGGAATATTAATCATGATTCTATATCTGCATCTGTACAAACATTATATTCTAGAATTGAATCTAAAGAATTTCAAGAACTTATTAAAGATAAGGAGTATTTAATTGTAGATGAAGCTCACCATTTTCCTGCTGATTCATATAATAAAGTATATTTAAAAATAAAAGAATATAATCCAAATATAAAATTATTAGGAGTAACAGCTACTCCGTTTAGATCAGATAATGTAGAGTTGAAAGAATATTTCGATGAAATGATTTTTAATGTTAGTATTAAAAACCTTATTAAAGATGAATATCTTGTTCCAACTAAAGCAAAAATAATTAGAATCCCAGAAACTTTAGCAAAATTTAATAATATTAAAATTAGAAGAGATTCAAATGGCATTACCGATTATTCTCTTAAATCATTATCTAATGTATTAGGTGCAACTGAAGTATTAAATTATGTTGTTGATAACTTTATTAAAGAATATAATAATAGAAAAACAATATTTTTTACTACTAATATTGAAGTGTCTAAAAATCTTGTTGAAAAATTAAAAGAAAAAAATGTTAATGCTGTACATATTGATGGTACTATTTCTAAAAAAGAAAGAAATAATATTATCGAAGATTATAGAAATGGTGATATTGAAGTATTATCTAATGTTAATATTCTTACAGAAGGTTTTGATGACCCATCAACTGAATGTATTGCACTATTAAGACCTACAAAATCACTTAATTTATATGCACAAATAATTGGTAGAGGATTAAGACCTTCACCAGAAACAAATAAAGAAGATTGTTTAGTTCTTGATTTTACTCCAGCTACATCTAAATTTAGTAAAGATTTAGCAAATTTATTTGAACTATTTGAATTAGAAGCAGATGAGAATTCTAGAGATTATTTATCTCAATTTACTATTAGTAGTAATAAAAATGGATTGCTTGTAAATTTCGGTACTGATTCAGAAGAATTAGAATTATTTAATAATCAAATTCACTTACAAGATTATATTGTAAATATAAATGATAAAAATATTTTATCATGTGGAAGAGAACACCACTTATTAATATCTCAAAGTAAAGATGAACATAATTTAAATCAAATTGAATTAATTAATACACTAAGTGGAGAAATAGAATATATCAAAGGTATTCCAGATAACATTATAGCAAATAAAATTTATGAAATTTGGGATGATATATCAAATAAGAAAAAAATAGAAAAAGATTTAAAAATAAGAGTTTTAGACGAAGATCTTGAAAATACAATAGAATTTATTAAAAAGATAAATAGAAGTATATTTAATATACCAGAATGTAATCATAACCACATGCTTCTTGAAAACAAATCTATGCTTGAAGAAATGAATCCTATCCATTTTTCAACATATAAAAAATATTTAATTTATTTAAATAATTTTGTTTATACTGATAAGCAAGCAAAAAAACAAGTTATTTGTGAAGATTTAAGTATTAATTATAGTAATGTAAAATTTGATAATTTTAAACAACTATTAACATACTATAAAGATAATATTGCTAAAATAGAATTTGAAAATGAATTAATTGGAGATTTTGTAAAATATTTAGCTCCAATAGAAGATGACGAATGGATTCCAGAATCTTCTTTTATTACAAAAAGAAGAAAAGATTCTTTTACATTTAAAATAATGGTTGATAATAAATTTAAAGAATATATAGTAGAATATAATGATAATAAAGATAAATTAATTTATAAACATATATTATTATATATCTCAGAAAGAATATCTCATATTAGAAAGAATAAATCTAATAATACAAAATATTATAGAGTACCTACAATAAAATATTTAAAAGATATTAGACCTGTAACTAAAAAATTAAATTGTTATCAAGATATAAAATATCTTCTTAAATTTAAATAAATAATTATTCATTATTTAGTAGGTTTAGTTTACTATTAATGGTCTCTATTTTAACCAGATATAGTTATATATAACTAGAAATGATAGTCAAATTTGTGCTAATATGTTATTGGTAATTATGCCTTATATATTTGTTAAAATATATAATAAAGGTATTGCTAATACTTGCAAATATTGATTTTTTTCTTATAATTAAAATTTAAAGGAATCAATATATGCACGCTATTATTGAAAAATATAAAAAAGATTTTAATATTGATAAAGATATAATTGTTGGTTTTTCAACAATTATAGAAGATTCGAATATATCAAGAGAATATTTAAAAGATATGCTATTATATATGATAGATGAAGATAATTATGATGATTATTGCTTTAGTATTCCAGTAATTATATCTTCTAAATTATTTAATAAAGTAGATTTAGAAAGTTTTTATAATATGGGTAATAATAATTATGTAAGAGCTGGAATATTATTAAATGAAAATTGTACTTTAAATTTAACAAAAGATATATTTAATAATAATATATCTAATTTAAGAGTTCATAATTTACCAAATGGTGCTAATTTAATTTTCTATGGATTAATTAAAAATAACAATGTCACAAACAATATGTTATTAAATTTAACAAAACATAACTATTTATATATTGAAAAATTAATAATTAAATTTCATTCATTTAATGCTGAAGTTATAGATTCTATTTTATCTAAGTACAAAGGTTTTGAAGGTGGAGAGATGTTTGATGCTTTATCTAACATTCATAATAGAATTTTAGA
>Ga0256842_1000654_pt1 | contig 30314 bp, 36 predicted proteins | sample 4559240metaG_FD_185973 | JGI IMG/M metagenome (GOLD analysis project Ga0256842, IMG submission 185973) | Hydrothermal vent microbial communities from Guaymas Basin, Mexico - 4559-240 | ecosystem: Environmental > Aquatic > Marine > Hydrothermal vents | place: Mexico: Guaymas Basin | collected... | reverse complement strand
AAGATATACAAAAAATAGAAAATAGACTAAATTATAGACCAAGAAAAACACTTGGTTGGAAAACTCCTTATGAGGTTTTTTATGAAAAATTAAAGGCTTCATAGGGAGATTTTAGGTAGAATTTTTAGGTGTGAAATTGCACTTTGGATTTAAATTCGGGTATAGTTAAAGAGTTTTTCTTTTGAAACCTTTTAACTGCTTTAGTTGTTATAGGTCCAAAATCGCCATCAACAGATATACTATCCCCTAAAAAACTAATAGTGCTTGTAACTATTTTATAATCCTTTTTGCCTTAACAAAATATCTATTATATTTACTTTTAGAGAGAGATGATATAATTATCCCCTTTTTTCGTGATGCAGCGTGTATAAACTTATCGTTACCAATATACATTCCTACATGTGTAATTGGAATATGTCTTTTTTTATCTGTTAAAAAAAATAACAAATCACCCTTTTTTAAATTATCTCTTGTTACTAATTTCCCCACTTTAGACTGCTGATATGCTGTTCTTGGAAGTGCTATTCCCTCTTTTTCATATAGATATTTTATATATCCAGAACAGTCAAAACCTTTTGGTTTTGTTCCACCCCATACATATTTTCCTCCTAAATACTGTTTTGCATCTTTTATTATATGATTTTTATTAAATTCATCTCTTTTAAAGTTTCTATTTTGTAGTTGTGATAGTAGTTTTTTTTGCTCTTTTATTAAATCATCAAAAAATGAGTTTTTACTATGTTTTATTTTTTTGCCTTTTATAACTTTTCCATCTCTATTTTTTATAATAAATATATTTTGATTTGAAAAAAGAGTGCTATTTAGGAAAATTAGTATAAGTAGAATTTTTTTCATAACTTTTCCTTTGTTTAAAATTATTATTTAAGAAAATTATATCTTAAAAATGTATAGAAAAAGTTTAAGAAAAAATAAAGAAAAGAGTACCGTCTTCGATACTCTTTAGAAGATTACTATTTTTTTAATTTATCAGAACGAGGATAGATAAATACAGCTTTTCTAAGAACAAATACTCTATCAGGTTCATCAACAGCATAAGCTTTAAGCATTACAGTAAGAGGTGTATCTTTTGTTGCATCATCAACTAGTCTCTCTTTAGTAGCTAATACCATAACTTTTTTAGCCATTTTACCATGATTTAGAGTTATCTCTTTAAATCTTTTTATCTCAATTTTACCTTTATATTTACCAATAATATCTATTTTATAAGTGTGTTTTTTAGGTTCAGTATTTTGGAAAAGAAGAATAAAGTTATTTTCAACTAAATTATCAGGTTTTACTTTGTAAAGTTGTGTTGTTTTATTTACATTTAAAAGCATATACTCCTTTTTACCACTCATAACAACTAATCCACCAATAATTAAAAGAAGCGCTACAGCATACATTATAGTCTTACTTCGCCAAAGTTTTGTCTTTTTCCCTTTTTCAACTTCATTTATACTACTCCATTGAACAAGTGACTCTTTACCAAGTTTACCCATAACCTCTGTACAAGCATCAACACACTCTAAACAGTTAATACACTCTAATTGTGTACCTTTTCTAATATCAATATGAGTAGGACATACAGTAACACAGTGTTGACAAGCTATACACTCTGCATCTTCTTCTCCATGCTCTTTTAAATCCTTCTTTTTAAATACGATTTTCTCTTTATGTTCATTATAGATATGTCCACCTCTTTTTTCACTATAAATAGCTTGAAGAGTATCCTCATCATATAAAACAGATTGTACTCTTGAGTATGGACATACATAAATACACCAATCCTCTTTTAAAAATACAATATCATAAACTAAGAAAGCTGTAATACCTAACCAAAAACCTAAAAGAATAGTATGGTCTAATGGGTGAGATAAGTAATTAAAGAAATCTTCTGGTGGAATAAAAAACCATAAAAAGTTAGCACTAGCAATTAATGAAAGAATAGCCCATAAACTTATTCCTATTAATCTTTTTATCTTATTTTCTGGTTTAGAATAATCTGGTTCTTTCTGTTTATTATTAATCTTTTTTCTAAGCTTTAAAAGTTTAGTTTCAATTAAATCTCTATATATAACCCTAAATATAGTTTGAGGACAAGCCCAACCACAAAATGCTCTTCCTCCTACAGCTGTAACTGCGAATATACCAATAAATCCGAACATTAACAAAAACGGCATAAGATAAAGCTCTTGCATATCAAAAGCAGTTCCCATTAAATGAAGCTGTTTTTTGTCAAATGACAATAGGAAAATATGATTACCCCCTATTGTAATAAATGGTATTATTATCGAAACAATCGTTGCGATAATATATCCATAGTATCTTTTTATTCGATATGTCATTAAAGACTCCTTGTAATTTTTTGATATAATACTCATATAATATAAAAAAAAAGATATAAATCTACTTATTATATTTTAAAATTATAATAATTATAACATTATCTTATAATTAGTGTGATAAAAAGTTACAAATTAACTCTTATTATATAATATTAACCACTTTTATATAACATATATACTCAAATAACTTTTACCATTCAAATTAAGACCTATTTTATAGTGGAAAAATTGTAACATAATAAATATAATTTATAGTTGCGATGTTACTATTAAAGAAAGTTATAATAGCTTAGGATATAATCTAAAGAAATTCTTATTTAAAAGGACATAGCAGTATGGATGTTAAAATCTACGAATATGATGCTGTAGTTGTTGGTGCAGGATTGGCTGGTTTAGCAGCAGCTAAAAAGCTAACAGAAGCAGGAAAAGCAACAGCAGTAATTACAAAACTTCACCCACTAAGAAGCCACTCAGGAGCAGCTCAAGGTGGAATAAATGCAGCACTTAGTAAAGATGACTCAACAGAACTTCATGAATTTGATACTGTTAAAGGTTCTGATTATTTAGCAGACCAAGATTGTGTTGAACTTATGTGTAGTAAAGCACCTGAAACTATCCGTTGGGCAGAAAGAATGGGTGCTGTTTTTTCAAGAGATAAAGAGGGAGATATTGCAATAAGACCTTTTGGAGGACAGAGTAAACCTAGAGCATGTTATGCAAAAGATAGAACAGGATTAACTCTTCTTCAAACTATATATGAACAGGCTTTTAGAGCAGGAATTGAAGTTTTTGATGAGTGGTATGCAGGTGACCTTTTATATGAAAATGGAAAAGTATCTGGTGTTGTAGCTTATAATATTAGAAACTCTGAAGTAGCTATTTTTAATGCAAAAGTTACTATGTTTGCTACAGGTGGACATGGACGAGCTTATAGATTTAACTCAAATGCACATGCAAATACAGGAGACTCCCTATCTATTGTAGCACGACATGGTCTGCCTTTAGAAGATATGGAGTTTGTTCAGTTCCACCCAAGTGGACTTGGTGGAAGTGGAATTCTTATCTCTGAAGCTGCAAGAGGAGAAGGTGGACGACTATTTAATAGTGAAGGTGAGCGATTTATGAGTAAATATGCACCAAATGCTATGGAATTAGCTTCTCGTGATGTTGTAAGTCGTGCTATTATGGAAGAGGTAAGAGCTGGAAAAGGTGTAGGAAAAGATAAGCAATCTGTTAATATTGACTTAACTCACCTAGACCCAGAGATTATCTTAACAAGACTGCCTGAACTTAGAGAGTTAGCTATAGCTTTCCAAGGTCAAGATATGTTAAAAGAGCCAATTCATATATCAGCTACAGCACACTACTCAATGGGTGGAATTCCAACTAATATTAATTGTCAAGTTAGAAAAAATCCTAAAGAGCTAGTAGAAGGTTTCTATGCAGCTGGTGAGTGTAGTTGTGTATCTGTTCATGGTGCAAATAGATTAGGGGCTAACTCTCTGCTTGAAGCACTATTCTTTGGACGACATGCAGGTGAAAATATGGTAAAAGCACTTGATGAAGGGGTTGAACTTAGAAAAGTAAAAAAATCTGATGCTGATAGATTTATATCTGAACTAACAACTGTTAGAACATCTAATGGAAAAGAGAGTGTTCCACAACTTAGAACAGAACTTCAAAATGGTATGACAGCAGATGCTGGAGTATTTAGAAGTAAAGAGTCTTTAGAGCGACAACTTAAATTAATAGATGAGCTTTTAGAGAGATATAAAAATATTAGAATTGATGATAAATCAAAAACATTTAATACTGACTTACAAGAGGCATTAGAGCTTGGTCACATGTTAGAATTCTCTAAATTTATTGTTTATGGTGCATTAGAGAGAGAAGAGAGCCGTGGTGGACACTATAGAGAAGATTTCCCAACTAGAGATGATAATAGATTTTTAAAACACACTTATGTTTATATGGATAAAGATTATAACTTGACTCATGAGTGGGCTGATGTGGTGCTTGGTAAATTTGAGCCAATGGAAAGAAAGTATTAAGGAGGTCATAATGAGTAATAGTAGTAGAAAAGTAACAATAAAAGCTTTTAGATTTAATGCTGAAACTGACTATCTTCCATATTATAAAAGCTATGAGATGGAAATAGGGAAAGATGAACTAATTCTTGATGTTATGAATAGGATTAAGTGGGAACATGACGGTTCATTCTCATATCGTCGTTCTTGTCGTCATGGTATTTGTGGAGCATGTGCTGTTAAAGTAAATGGAAAAGCAACTTTAGCTTGTAAACAGAATGCTATGGAACTTCTTGACCTATTTAATAATGAGATTACAATAGAGCCATCAAGTAAAAAACGGTCTGTTAAAGATATGATTATTGATAAGAGTGACTTTTGGGAAAAACATAATGCAGTTAAACCTTTTGTAATGGCTGATGTTGAGCCACACCCAGAACATGAAACAAAACAGTCTTTAGAGGAGTTTGATAAATTCTTAGAGTCTGATTTATGTATTCAGTGTGGTGCTTGTCACTACTCTTGTCCTGTATTAGAGGTAAATGAAGATTACTTTGGTCCTGCTGCATTTGTAGCTGCGTACAGATTTAGTATAGACCCAAGAGATAGTGCAGAAAAAGAGAGACTTGAACTTACAGCACAAGCAGGTCAAGGTGTTTGGGATTGTGTTAAATGTTTTGAGTGTGCAGAGGCTTGTCCTAAAGAGATTAATCCAATAGAAAAGATTACAAAATTACACAATATGCAGTTTGAGCAAAAAGTAGCAAAAAGTAATATAGCTACTCGTCACGCTGAAGGATTTGTAAGAAGTATTAGAAAACATGGTTTCTTAGATGAAGCTGATATTGTTGTTTACTCTGAAGGTTACTTAGGAATGTATAAACACCTAAAAACTGCTATAAAAATGATGAAGGCTGGAAAAATTCATTGGGACGATGCTTTCCCATGGGTTGATAATGTACCAAAATCTAAAAACCTAAATGAGATACAAAAACTTATTAAAATTTCAATGACCAATAAGCTATAAGGAGAAAAGATGAGTCAATTACACTATGCACTATTTACAGGCTGTACAGCAAAACAATCAACACCTGAACTACTATCATCTACTCTTGCAGTAGCTGATAAGTTAGGAATAAAGATTACTATTTTAGAAGAGGCTTCATGTTGTGGAGCTAGTCATTTACAAGATTTTGATGAATTTTTAGCACATGTTTTAAATGCTAGAAATATCTGTTATGCAGAAAAATTAGGTTTAACAATGATTACAATTTGTAACACATGTCAATTAAACTCTGCTATGACAAAACATGCACTAGATACTAACCCTAAACTAAAAGCAAAAGTTAATGAGAAATTAAAAGAGGTTGGTTTAGAATATAAAGGTACAAGTGAGATTAAACACTTTTTATACGCTTTAACAGAAGATTATGGATTAGACGCAATTAAAGATAAAGTAACTACTCCTCTTAGTAACTTTAATATTGCACCATTCTATGGCTGTCACAATATTAGACCAAGCGAACTACACCACTCTAGTAATGGAAATGAAAACTCTTATGTTCCAAAATCATTAGATAACTTAATAGATGCCCTAGAGGGACACCCAGTTGATTATGACCATAAAAATAAGTGTTGTGGTTTCCATGTAGAACTTCAAGCAAATCATACAAGCGAAGTTTTAGCAGGAAATGCAATGGTTGATGCCATAGATAATAATGCTGATATGTTAGTAACTCCTTGTCCTTTATGTCACTTAAAAATGGATACATATCAAGATGATGTAGGTAAAGTAATAGGTAGAGATATAGAACTACCAGTTCTACACATGCCTCAAATGGTAGCATTAGCTTTAGGTTGTACCCCAAAAGAGATAGGACTTAATTTCCATGTTCAAAAAGCTGAACATATTATTAATGAGGCTACAGCTTAATATCTCCTCTTTTGGAGATATTAAACCAAATCTTTTCTATTAAATATTTTAAAACCTAAATAGGCAAATCCAAGCCCCACTAATATTGGGTAAATTATAGATAAAAGAACAAAAAGTATCTGTGAGATATTATCTAAAATATAAAATGCTACAGGTCCCATTACAGTTAATTCTGGGTCAAATAGTGAAATAGCTGATACTCTAAATATCTCCATTGGATTAAGTAGTGCAATTCCTATAATTAGCTCCTCATTAAATCTGTTTTGCATCATAAGAGAAATTAAAGCTATATCTATAAAAGCTAATAGAAATATCCATATAAAAAAGGCAATTCCAAGTGCTACTTCTGATGATTTTACAAATGAAGAGATAAAAAATGCTATTCCTAAAAATGCAAAACTAAGAGCAAAAAGAAGTCCTGTATATAGGAAGAATATAGCCCAAGGAATATCAGCGCCTTTAAAAGCACCATATATTATTGCTATAATCATAGCAAAGAGTACAGGCAAATATACTGTTATAAATCTACCAATTACTTTACCCCAATAGTACTCTTTTAAAGATATAGGAAAAGATAACATATACTCTAATACATGACTATCTCTATCTCCTGAAATAGAACGGACTGTAGTAATTAGAATAAATATAGGTAAAATTATAATTGTAATTTGTATATACATTAAAAGTAGTCGGCTAAGTCCACTAAAACCCATAACCTGCGACTCTGTAACACCTGCTATAAAAAATAGTGCAATAAGCCCACCAAAAACTAAAGAGTAAACTAAAAACCATTTTGCTCTAATTGACTCTTTCAGGTCTAAATATGCAATTAACCATAAATTTTTCATCTACTCTCCTAATATCTGTTTTCTAATTTTTGGGTTTTTCATAGTCTCTCCCCTTAACATTCTAAGTCTCATCTCTTTAAAATCTATACTTTTATCTTTTCTATTTTGATATGCTGTAAAACCATAACCCATAGGAGTTCTTTCATCTATTGTATAGTAAGCATCTATAGCTTTAATATACTTTTTACTATCTTTAGCAAAAACCATAACACTATCTAACTTACTTTTATTCTTTTTTGTCCAAAGTACCATACAACCTATATCATCAAAATATACCTTATCTATATAAGATGTATTCTCTTTTTTATCTTTTTCTATAACCATTTTACACTCTGGACATATTGTGTTTTTAGTAGAAGTTCCACACCCTATAAATAGAAAGAGAAGTAAAAAAAAACTAAAGCTTCTCATCTGATACCACTTTACCCAAATCCATATAAACCTCTCTGTTTACCAAATCTTTAACCTCTTCTAATCTATGAGTTACAAATAGTAAAACCTTATCTTTCTGTTTTCCATTAAGAAGTCTATAAAAATCATCTCTCGCTTTTGGGTCAAGATTTGCTGTTGGTTCATCAAATATCATTATATTACTCTCTCTTGCCAAACTAATAGCAATTAAAAGCTTCTGTTTCATTCCACCTGATAATTTAAAAAAAGATTTATGGATATTAGATTTTATATCTAACTTCATCTCATTAGCATAATCTAAAATTATCTCTCTTTTAATATTAGCACTTCTTTGGATATAACCTATTAACTCATCAATATTTAGTTTAATAGGAGGTGGAAGTTGAGGCACAAAACTAATATCTTTTAAAACCTCTTCTCTCTCTTTTATTGGGTCAAAACCATTAACAGCAATAGAGCCACTATTTGGGTGATAATAGCCTAAAATTGAACGAATAAGTGTAGTCTTTCCTGCCCCATTTGCACCCATTAATGCTACAGAGTTATTTTTTTTAAACTCTATACTTACTTTATCTAATGATATGGTTGAACCAAATCTTTTAGTTAAATTATCTATTTTTATCATTAATATCCTTAATGGTTATAATTAGTAGGTATTATACTAGAGTATATTTAGTTATTTTATGATTTTCATCAATAATAAAAATCTAAACCATTATCTCCTGCTTAAATTTCTCTTGATTTATCTTCTTTACAAGCTTCTCTTTTATAACTTTATATCTATCTTTATCTATAGATAGCTTTTCTAAAAGTGGCTCTAAATCTTCTTGATTTGTCCAAGCTTTAAAGATTTTAAACTCTTTTTTTGTTAGTTTTACTTTTAAAACAGCTTTTAACTCATCTTCATCTTTTAAAGGTTTTATGAGCTTTCTTATATTTTTTTCTAACTCATCTTTTAGTGGAGTTTTATCATCTATAATCATATCTATCTATATCTTCCTTTTTTCTCTTCTTCATCTATAACTTTTTGCATAGATAGTTGTAAATCTCTATACCAATCTTTATTACTCTTATCTACTTCAAATTTATCTAAATAGTTAATATAAACGGTACTCTTTTCCCCTATTAACTCATGTTGATTAAGAAGTTTTTTACTATTTGTAATAACTATTGGTTGGATTGCAAGTTCAAGTTTTTCTGCTAAAAGTTTAGCTCCACTCTTAAACTTTTTTAACTTCTGCTCTTGATTTCTTGTTCCCTCTGGAAAAATTGTTAAAATACGGTGAGGATTTGACTCTTTTGTCTCTTTGGCATCTCTAAATAGTTTAATAAGACCTGCTTTATTCTCTCTATCTATACTAATCATATCTGATAACTTTACTAGGTTTCCAAACCATGGAACATCAAAGAGCTGTTTTTTAGCTATCCATCTTATATTAGTAAGTTGCTCTGCCTCCATAGCAATAATATCAATAATACCTTGATGGTTTATTACAAACATATCAACACTATTGTCTCTTTTACCTATAGTTTCTATTTTTGCACCAATAAGTTTCATAATTAAAGCGTTATATTTATGTAAAATCTCATTGGTTTTACTTCTAAAAATATACATAAGAGGTATCATTATACCTCCTGCTACTATAGTTATAACTAAAGCTTCATAATAGAACCTAATTTTTGCAAATATCTTCATCTTTTACCCACCCTATAACTCCTTTTCTATACTCTATTTTATGATACTCACCTCTTTTAAATAGCTCTGTAGTTGTAATCTGTCTATCTATATATCCACTAATTGTGCTATTGTAAGTTGGAATAATATATAGTGGTGAACCAGACTTTACACATATTTTAGATAGTGGTGTATAGAAAGTTAAAAGAACAATAGATGCAACAACAGCTACAATAAGATAAAAAAAGTCTCTTTTCCAAATAAAAAGGAGTAAAAATAGTATAACAGTACCTATAAGTACATATTTTTTTAAAAGTTCAAAACTATCATCTTTTGGATTTAGGTCAGTTTGAGCAGCGACTGAACCATCATCTATACTTATTGGAATAGTTTTATTTATAAAACTATTTTTAATTGTATCAAAATATGAAAATATAAGCTTTTTTTGATTAGCAGGAAGCACTATATAATAGTTCCCCTCTATTTTAGAGCCTCTCCTTTTTAACTTTTCAATACCATCTTTTAAAGCAGATGGAACATAAATATCTTCCAAATTTGCATCGTGTGCCTCTATTGATATAGCAACTAAATTTGTCTTTTCATCATATATTGAGGCTTGATAACTCTTTATCTTTAATCCTGAAGCAATTACTCCACAAAAATTTTCTCTATATGGCAACTTTTCAACAGGAATTGAGATACTATCTAATTTTATCTCTCTACCACCAATATTTACAATAACATAAGGAATTTCAAATGGTGATTTTGTTGTTTTAAAGTAGAATGTATAGAAAGTCTTATTTCCATTATTAATAACAACAGCATTTTTTAAAATAGGGCTTTTCCCAACAAAACCAAAAGATATTCCATCTTCTGGTTTTACTGTACTTAAAAAGCTAATAGGAAAAACCTGTTTCTCATATACCTTTTTAGGAACAAAGCTATACTCAATCTCTTCTGAAAGTAAATTAATTGGTAGTATAACTAAAAATATGACCCATAAAAAAATATATGATTTTAGGTCTCTCATTATGCAATAAGACCCTCTAACATCTTAACCCCATCTTTACTACCTAAAACCATCTCCATAGCTCTTTCTGGGTGAGGCATAAGTCCAAATACATTTTTTTCCTTATTACAAATTCCAGCAATAGAGTTAACTGAACCATTAACTACCTCTCTCTCACCTCTTGGATTACAATATTGAACTAAGATTTGACCGTTTTTTTCTAACTCTCTATATCCATCTTCATCAATATAATAGTTACCATCAGCGTGTGCTATTGGAATATTTAAAACCTCATCTTTTTCACACTTTTGTAAAAATTCATTTCTATTATTTACAACTTTTAGAGTTTGAAATTTAGAGATAAAGTGAAGATTTATATTTCTTTTTAATGCTCCCTCTAAAAGACCAACCTCTGTTAAAATCTGAAAACCATTACATATTCCTAAAACTTTTCCACCACTATTTGCATACTCAACTACACCCTTCATAATAGGTGAAAATTTAGCAATAGCTCCAGAACGAAGATAATCCCCATAAGAAAAACCTCCTGCAATTACAACTAAATCTGTATCTTTTGGCAAAGATGTCTCTTTATGCCAAACTATATGAGTTTTACAACCTAATTTATCAAAAGCATAAACAGTATCTAAATCGCAATTAGTACCAGGGAACTGTAATATAGCTATATTTTTCATTAAACTAACTCTATTGTATAATCTTCAATAACAGTATTTGCTAAAATCTCTTCAGCCATTTTCTCTACCTCTTTTAAAGCTTCCTCTTTAGAAGTAGCAGATAATTTTAAAACAATCTGTTTTCCCATTCTAACATCTTCTACACCCTCAAAACCTATAGCATCAAGTGCATGATGAATTGCTTTTCCTTGTGGGTCTAAAACACCCTCTTTTAAAAAAATATTTACAATAGCTTTCATCTATTTTCCCTCTCCTAATACTCTATCTAATACCTCTTGGTACGCCACTTTCAATCCACCTAAACCTTGTCTAAATCTATCTTTATCCATCTTTTCACCTGAATTACTATCCCACAGTCTAAAGTTATCGGGACTTAGCTCATCAATTAAAATAATATTTCCATTAATATCTCTACCAAATTCAAGTTTAAAATCAACTAAAGTTAAATCTCTCTTAGCATAGAACTCTTTTAAAATAGAGTTTATTCGTCTTGCCATATATCTTATATACTCTAATTCTGAAGTGTCATTAACTAACTCTAAAATAATACAGTGTTGGTCATTAAGTTTTGGGTCACCTAGTTCATCATTTTTATAATCAAACTCAACTAATACAAATGGAAGAGTCTTACCATCTTCAATTCCTAAGTTTCTACTTAAACTTCCAGTTGCTATATTTCTTACAATTACCTCAATTAAAATTACATCACACTTTTTATGAAGCATATTATTATCATCTAACATTTCTACAAAATGAGTTGGAATTCCCTTACTATTTAATAGTTTAAATAGTGCTGTTGAGATTTTATTATTTAAAGCACCTTTTCCCTCTTCACTTGATTTCATCGCACCATTTCCAGCGGTTAAATCATCTTTAAACTCTGAAATTAGTAGAGAACTATCCTCTGTAAACCAAATCTTTTTAGCTTTTCCCTCATAGAGTAGTTCGGTTTTATTCATCTAGCAATCCTTATTTTTTGTTATTTATAATTAGTGCTTTTAGTATATCAACTGCACTTTTTAGTTGTAAATCTTTATAAATTTGTTCTTCTGTAATAATTTTCTTATTCTCTTTCTCTTTTTTATCGAGTTTAACTCCATCTACTTTTTGAAGTTCACTCTCTAGGTGTTTTTGTAGGTCTCTCTCTTTTATAGAAATTCCCTCTTCAGCCTTTTTAATCTCACCATAAGATACTTCTATATCAGGAGTAACTCCAACAGCTTGAATAGTTCTTCCACTTGGTAGATAGTATCTAGCAATTGTTAAACGAAGAGATTCATTATTACCTACTGGCATAACAACTTGAACAGAACCTTTTCCAAAAGTTTTATTTCCTACTATAATAGCTCGTTTATGGTCTTGTAAAGAACCTGATACAATTTCACTAGCACTAGCACTTCCATCATTTACTAAAACAACTAAAGGAGTTTTTGTATCACTTCCATTTTTTCTAGCATTATAGATTATATTTTCACTAGCCACTTTACCTTTTTGACTTACAATTATACCATGGTCAACAAACATATCAACCACACCAATAGCTTGATTTAAAAGTCCACCAGGATTATTTCTTAAGTCAATTATAATACCTTTTGTTTTTGGGTGCGATTTTATAGCCTTTTTCATACTAGATACAACTTTTTGGTCAAATGATGTTATTCTAAGATATAAAATATTATCACCAACAGTTTTTGCATAAACAGATTGTATCTCAATAATATCTCTTACAATATCAATAATTAGAGGTTTCATTTCACCTTTTCTAATAACAGTTAATTTAATAGGAGTACCAGGTTTTCCTCTCATTAAAGATACAGCTTTATCAATAGTCATTCCAATAGTAGCTTGGTCATCAATTTTTAGAATAATATCTTTAGCTTTCATTCCAGCCTTATCAGCAGGTGTTCCTTCAATAGGTGCAATGACAGTTAATGCTCCATCTTTCATTCCTACGCTTATTCCCAACCCTCCAAATTCACCATTTGTTTGAACTTGAAGTTCTTTAGACTCTTTTGCGTCCATAAAAGATGAGTGTGCATCAAGATTTGAAAGTAACCCTTTTAGAGCTTTATCTATTATATCACTTGTATTTAACTCATCAACATACTGGTCTTCAATTAAAGAGACTATTTTTGTAAATTTCAAGTATGCTTCAAGTTTAGAGGTTTCATTATTTGGTCTTACATCGTAAAAATTATCAGCTTTGGCACTGCTAACCATGAGTAAAGAAGCAGTTACGGTAGATAGAAAACCAAAGAGTATAGCTTTTTTATTTTTTTTTATCATTATATTTGTATAATCCTGTCATTATTTTAAGTTGTATTTTATTCAAATAATACTAAAAGTTCTCTAATATATGGTAATATTTTATAATTTTATTAAAAAAGGAAATTCAACCTTGACAATAAGTGACTAAAGATGTATAATGTCAAAAATTAAAGATTATTACAAAAAAGGAATTAAGATGAGTATATTAGAAAAATTAACACATCAAATGAGTGCATCTATAGAAGCAGGAGTATCTTTAGCACTACATAATAAAAATCAAGAAGTTGACCCACTTCATATTCTTTGGGCATTACTAACAAATACAAATTCACTTCTTCACCAAGCATTTAATAAAATGAATGTGGATAAAAGTGCAATAGAGTTAGAGGTAAAAAGTGCAGTTAATAGACTACCTAAAGTATCAACTGTTACAAAAGAGACAATTAGACTATCACAAAAAAGTGTAGCCTCTTTACAACAAGCAGAGGGTGTAATGACTGCTAATGGAGACCAATATTTATCTGTTGATGCTTGGATTATTGCAAATATTGACTCACCATTTATGAAAGAGACCATGAGTAAATATATTGACCTATCGGAACTTAAAAAAACACTAGAATCTATTAGAGGTGGAAAAACTATAGATAGTCAAAGTGCAGATGAGGCATTAGAGGCATTAGACCAGTATGGGATTGATTTAAATAAAAAGGCTATTGATGGTGAGCTTGACCCTGTAATTGGAAGAGATGAAGAGGTTCAACGAATGATGCAGATTTTAATTCGTAAAACCAAAAATAACCCTATTTTAATTGGAGAACCTGGTACGGGTAAAACTGCTATTGTTGAGGGATTAGCTCAAAGAATTGTAAATAAGGAAGTTCCATTAAGTTTGCAAAATATGAGAGTTATTAGTCTTGATATGAGCCGACTAATTGCTGGTGCTAAATATAGAGGTGAGTTTGAAGATAGACTAAAAGCTGTAGTTGATGAGGTTAAAAAAGCATCTAATATAATTCTGTTTATTGATGAAATTCATACTATTGTTGGAGCAGGTGCAAGTGAAGGTAGTATGGACGCTGCTAATATCTTAAAACCTGCTCTTGCTCGTGGTGAACTTCATACTATTGGGGCTACTACTTTAAAAGAGTATAGAAAATATTTTGAAAAAGATACAGCACTTCAAAGAAGATTTCAACCTGTAAAAGTAGAAGAGCCGAGCATAAATGAGGCTTTACAGATTTTAAGAGGAATTAAGGAGAGATTAGAGTCTCACCATAATGTAACTATTTTAGATAGTGCTTTAGTAGCATCTGCAAAACTTAGTGATAGATATATTACAGATAGATTTTTACCAGATAAGGCTATTGACCTAATTGATGAGGCTGCTGCTGAACTTAAAATGCAAATAGAGTCTGAACCTACTGAACTTGCTAAAACAAAAAGGGAGTTAGCTACACTTCAAGTTGAAAAAGAGGCTCTTTTAATGGAAGAGGGAGATAAAAACGCATCAAGATTAGAAGAGATTGAAAAAGAATTAGCAGATTTAAAAGAGAAACAGATGTCACTTCAGAGTCAATTTGATAATGAAAAGGCTGTATTTAATGATATAGCAAATATTAAATCAACTATTGAAGAGCTAAAAATTAAAGCATCAACTGCCCAAAGAGAGGGAGATTTCTCTAAAGTAGCTGAAATTCAACATGGTCAAATTCCTGCTAAAGAGAGAGAATTAAAAGAGTTAGAAGCTAAGTGGTCACAGATGCAAAAAGAGGGAACTCTGCTTAAAAACTCTGTTGATGAAGAGATGATAGCTAGTATTGTAAGCCGTTGGACTGGAATTCCTGTTAATAAAATGCTTCAAAGTGAAAAAGATAAAATCTTAAATGTAGAAAATATCTTAAATCAAGAGGTAGTAGGACAAAATCAAGCACTAAAAGCAGTATCTAGGGCTATTAAAAGAAATAAAGCTGGACTTAGCGATATAAATAGACCAATAGGAAGCTTTATGTTTTTAGGGCCTACTGGAGTTGGTAAAACACAAGTGGCTAAGACTTTAGCTAAGTTCCTATTTGATAGCGAAAAGGCTCTAATTAGAATTGATATGAGTGAGTATATGGAAAAACACTCTGCATCAAGATTAGTAGGAGCGCCTCCTGGTTATGTTGGATATGATGAGGGTGGACAGTTAACAGAAGCTGTAAGAAGAAATCCATACTCTGTAGTACTATTTGATGAGATTGAAAAAGCTCATCCAGATGTATTTAATACTCTTCTTCAAGTGCTTGATGATGGACGACTTACAGATAATAAGGGTGTAACAATAGACTTTAAAAATACTATTATTATTATGACTTCAAATATAGCAAGTGATAAGATAATGGAGTTTAGAGACCCAATAGATAGAGAAAAAGCTGTAAATAGTGAGCTAAAAAAATATTTTAAACCAGAGTTTTTAAATAGATTAGATGATATAGTAATATTTAATCCATTAGATTTAGAGGCTATTACTAAAATTGTGGATATTCTATTCAAAGATATAGAGAAAAAACTATCTCAAAGAGATATTAAAGTGACTCTAACAGATAGTGCAAAAGCTTATATAGCAGAGGCTGGATTTGACCCTGTTTATGGAGCTAGACCACTAAAAAGAGCTTTATATGATGTGGTAGAAGATAGATTAGCAGAACTTATACTAGAAGATAAAGTGGTCGAGGGAAGCAGTGTTACATTTGATGTTCAAAATGGCGAAGTTGTTGTAAATATAGAATAATAATACTCCACTCTTTTAATAGAGTGGAGAGATAAAAGTCAACTACTTTTTCCCAATAAGATTACACTGTTTAGTAATTCCACAAAGTGGGCAAAAGTTAATAATCCCAGCAATTAATGGGATTGCTCCTAAATAAAACCAAGGGTTTCCACTATAAGCTCCATATCCTATTAATGCTGTTCCGATTACAATTCTAAATGGTTGACAAAATTTACTTATTTTTTTCGCGTCCATATATAAGTTCCTTTAATTTTTTTGATAATCTATCATAATTAAACTTTTAAAATCATTTAACTTAAATAGAAGTAAATTTTTATCTCTCATGGCTAAAAGCTCATTTGAAAATCCACTTTTTGAAAATAGTACAAACTTATCTACTTCTATACCTGATATTTTAGCTTTCTGTTTTAGTTTAGAGAGTTCACTCTTACATACTCTTCTATTTTTATATTTACACTCACCGAGTATTATCTCCCCATCTTTAGTTTTAGCCAAAATATCAAATTCACTATTTTTATCCCAATAGCTTCCCATAGATTGAAGTTGGTTACTATAATACTCATTTAGTAACTCATTTGATAACTGTTCAAAGACTAAACTATTTAGTCTTGAAAAGTGTTGTTGAAAGTTATTAAAAAATTTTTCCGATTTTTTTAGTGATAGATTTTTACTATAAGGCTCTACAAACCCAAACCAAAAGCGATAAAATGGTATTTTAAAGCGAACTTTTGGCTCTATTTTATATGACCTAAGAGATTTCTCTAGTTTTTGATTGGAATATTTTTTTAAAGGTGCTTCTCTTGATGCTTCAAATTTTATAATATTAAGTTCGATTAACTCCTCTAAAATTTTCATTCCAAAAGAGTCTCCTACTCTAGCTTTTCTAAAGATATTAGATACTCTAGCATCTCCTCTAGCTATGGCTATAAGAATATTTCTATAAGGCTCTTCTAAAAGATAAGACGGTGATATTGTATTGGCTAACTCTTGATACTTATCTATAAAATTAAAACGAATTATAGAGTTAATATCATCAAATAAATCCAAATCAACCATATCTTCAATACCACCAAAAACAGAAAACAGCTCTATAGCCTCTTCTAGTTCCAAATAACCAAAATGGTTACAGAAATTTTGAAATTTTCTTTTAATTGCTTTTTCCTTAGTTAAATATAAATATATCACAAGGTGATTCTTTGGCTAAATAGCTTGAAGTTGAACCCACAAAAAAACTATCATCTAAACTATGAGATGCAACTACCACTAAATCAGGCTCTTTATTTTTAATATACTCTAAAATTCCATAAGGAAGTGAGAACTCAGCATCTGTTAACTCCCCTTTAATTCCAACCTCTTTTTGGAAATTTTTAAAAAGCTCTAAGGCTATCTCTCTATTTTCCTCTTGATACTCAACCATATCAGCATAACCTATATCATACATACTCATAACCACAGCTACACTCTCATAACCATGAACCAAGCTAAAATTTGAATTTTTAAAACTACTTTTTATAAACTCTATACTCTCTTTTGATTTATTGCTTAAATCTGTTGGAATTAAAATATCTTTATACTCTCGATACTCTCTTTTTACAACTAAAAGAGACTTTTGAGACTCTCGAATAACCTTTTCATACTTAATATGCTCACCCGTTACAATTAAATCCACATTATCCCGTTTTGCTTCCACTACAGCCCTATCTGTATTATCTCCAAAATATACAATAGTATGGTGTTTTACTCCACTATTTAACTCATTAAATATCTTATCTATATTATCTTTTACCTCATCTTTATTAACAGGAACATCTTTTTTATAAGATGGTAGGTCAAAAAATGGTATATGAATGGTATATAAAATTATAATATTTGCATTAAATTTTTTAGCAAGTTCTACTGATTTTTTTAAAATATCTCTACTTAATTTATCATCATCTATAACAGTTAATATATTTTTTATTGCTTTCATTATATTTCCTTTTTTTCTAATTATATTCTTTTTTATGTAAAAAGCAAATAAGCTTTTTAAGTTAGCTCTAGTATAATATTTTTTAATGAAAGAGAATGAACTAGATAATTTTATTATATGTAAGAAATGCCATACACTCCATAGAAAAATAAAGCTACATCACGGCACAAAAGCCTTATGCCAAAGATGTAATAGTGTTATATATAGATACCATGAACCCAATTTTATAGATAATCTATTAGCACTAAGCTTAGTATCTCTTATATCACTTATTGTTGCTTTTATTTTCTCTATTATGCGTATTAATATAAATGGTATCTACCAAACGCTTGATATAGGTTCTATGTTTATAGTAATATTTAATAATCAATACTATCTTGTAGGTATTATGCTTACACTTTTAATCTTTATTTTTCCACTTACTATCTTAGTATCTATAATAGTAGCATTAACTCTTATAAAACTAAAAAAATCTAAATATTTAGTTAAAAGACTACTTATCTTAATAGCAAAAATCTTACCTTGGAGTATGGTAGATATATTCTTTATCTCTATTTTAGTAGCAATGGTTAAACTTTTTGATTATGCACAATTAGAACTAGGAGTAGCTTTTGGAGCTATGTTTTTAGTTATAATATTAGATATTTTTATATTAAAAAGAGTCACTCTTGGAGATATTTGGGAGGAGTATGAGAGGGTGTATGGGGGTGAATAGAGTGGTAAGGGAAATATTTGGAAAATTAAATATAATATAAGAAAAAAAGGATAAATATGACAATTACACTTAATATTTCTAATGAACAACTTTTTGATAGAATATTATGGCTTTTAAGTCGTTTTAAAAATGATGGTTTGGAGATTATTACAGATTTTCAAAAAACTATATCAGCTAAAGAAGAACCAAAAAATCAATTTTCTGAATTTTCAGGAATGTGGAAAGATAGAGATATAACTCAAGAATCAATTAGAGAACAGGCATGGAAATGATACTTTTAGATACAAATATATTAATTGAAATTTTAAAAGATAATCAATCAACCATTAAAAAAGTACAATCTTTTAACTCTCCATTGGCTATCTCTAAACAATCTACAATCCTTATTAAAACTTATGCTAAAAGCCATAATTTAGATATTCCTGATGCTCTTATTGGTTCTACTGCTTTGGTTTTAGATGTTCCTCTTTTTACTTATAATATTAGGGATTTTAGATTTATTGATGGGTTGGAGTTGGTTTAAACAAGAAAATTAAAGAAAAGGAAAAAATACTAATGTCAAGAATAATATTACAACCAATAGGAAAAAATATAACAGGAAATGCTTTTATTGAAGCTGAAAATACTTCGTGGGGACAAAAGGAAAAATATAGAGATATTTGGGAAAATAGTATAGGAGATACTATTTTATTTATCAAAAATAGAATAATTATTGCAATCGCTAAAATTAAAGATATTGAAGAAAATTATGAAATCAATATAGATTATCCTTTAAGATATATTTGGAATGAAGATATTGAATATATTAATATTCCTTTAGAAGAAATTAATAAAATTGTAGGGTATAAATTAAATTTTTCTCCACAAAAACATCAACTTATTCAAAAAGATAATTATTTGATTGACAAAGTTTTTAATTTTTTAGATAAATTTAAAACCATTATAGAGTGTAAAAATATAGAAAATAAAAAAGAACTAACCGAAACAGAAATAGAAACATTAATAAAATTAAGAATAGGTCAAAGTAAATATAGAGAAGAACTTATTAACTATTGGAATGGATGTTCTGTAACAGGATATGAAAATAAAGGATTATTAATTGCTTCACACATAAAGCCATGGAAAGACTCTAGTAATATGGAAAAATTAGATGTTTATAATGGATTATTATTGATACCTAATTTAGATAAACTATTTGATAGAGGATATATATCATTTAATGATAATGGTACTATTTTAATTTCTGAACAACTAAAAGATATTGAAATATTAGGTTTAAATAAAAAAATGAAAATAGATATTGAGAATGAACACAAAAACTATTTGGAATATCATAGAAAAAATATTTTTAAATAATGCAAAATATATATTTCTTAGACTTCTGCTCAGGCATAGGAGAAGGCAGAATTGGCTTAGAAAACTTAGGTAAAAAACTATTTATATATTAAAGAACAAAAATAAAGGACATAAAATGCAATTAACAATAGAGATACCAAACGAACAACTATTTGAAAAAATATTGTGGCTCTTAAATGCTTTTAAAAGCGAGGGATTAAAAATAATTTCACACAGTAAAGAAAAATTCAAATCTTTAGTTCAATCATCAGAACAAGAGGGATTAGATTTTTCCTCTTTTAAAGTAGATAGCTTTAAAGAGGTTGATGGATTGGAATATCAAAATAAAATTAGAAATAAATGATAATATTTTATTAAATCTAAATAAAGGAGAAAAATATAAATTTAATAAAACTAAGGACTAAAAAACCATGCTAAAAAATAAATTAATAAGATGCCATATATGCGAAGCTACCAATATAGATAAAGGTGGTGAGGTTAGATGTAGAAGATGTAACGAAAAAATACACACCTATAAAAATATAAGTTTCCATAAAACTTTAGCTTTTTTAATAACTGCTATTATCTTATATATTCCTGCTAATGTTTACCCTATACTTGTTACAAAAAAGTTTGGAGTGGTTAATGAGAGTACTATTCTTGGTGGGGTTATGCACCTTTGGGAGGCTGGGTCTTATCCTGTGGCTCTTATTATTCTGTTTGCTTCGGTCTTTGTTCCTATTTTAAAATTTATATTTATTATCTATCTTCTTATCTCAACAAAGTATAATGTCAAGTCATCAATAGTAGATAAACATAAACTCTTTTATATTACTGAAGTAATTGGCTCGTGGTCAATGGTAGATGTTTTTGTGGTATCTATATTGTCTGTATTAATTCACTTCTCGGCTGTAGAGATAATACCTGGAATGGGAGCTACGGCTTTTGCTCTTATGGTATTTTTTACTATGCTTTCAGCTTTGTCATTTGATACTAGGTTAATAAAGAGATAAAAGGAGGAAAATTTATTATGAAAAAATACAATGCACCAAGAGTAAAAGAGTCAAGAGGAGTGAGGATTTTAACAACTATTTGGCTTGTACCATTTATTGCCCTAATTATTGCTTTGTGGCTTGGGTATCAATATTATATAAAGATTGGTTCAAAAGTAATAATTACTTTTAAATCTAATGCAGGACTTGTTGAAAATCAAAGTCCTATAAAGATGCGTGATGTAACAGTTGGTGTAGTTAAGCAAATCTCTCTATCTAAAGATGGTGAAGGTGTTATTATTAAGGCTAGAATGAATAGAGAGGTAGATGATTATCTAAATAAAAATGCTAAATTTTGGATAGTTCACCCAGATGTTGGCTCTCAAGGAATATCAGGACTTGATACTATTGTAAGTGGTTCTTATATTGAACTACACAGTAAAAAAGATAAAACAGCTCCAATAAAACGAAACTATATAGGTTTAGAACACCCATATATTGATGATAATGCTAAGGGTGTCTATTTTGTTCTATCTGCTCCAGAGAGTTATAATGTATCTGAAAAAGGGATTATATATTATCGTATGATGGAGATTGGAAGAGTTGAAAGAGTGGCTATCTCTCCTGATGGAACTCATGTTAATTTTACTATTTTTGTAGAAGAGGAGTATGTAAAATTTATTAATAGTAGTAGTAAATTTTATGCAAAAAGTAACTTTAATATAGACTTTTCAAATAGAAATTTAGATATAACAACAGCTCCATTTTCTCAAATAATTCATGGTGGAATATCTATATATACACCCATAAACTCATTAGATAAAAATAATACCCTAAAAAATGATAAAATATTTCCACTATATAAAAATTTAGCACAAATGAAACTAAAACAGTTAGGCTCTAGCAGTGATTTTTTCTATAAATTGGTATTTAAAGAGCCTATTGCAAAACTTCAAATAGGTAGCCCTATTGAGTTTAAAAACTTTCAAGTAGGATATATTACAGATATAAAAAGTAGATACTCCAAAAAGAGTAAAAAGATAGAGAGTGAGGTGTATGCTCTTATTCATACAGATGCTTTTAATGAAAATGGGAATATTAAAGGGTTAAAGGCTAAAATCTCTTCAACCATACCTATAGTTGGAACAGGATTTATTGAACTCTTTTTTGATAATAAAAAATTATCCTCTTTAGAGAAAGATGGAGACTACTTTGTAATACCAACTGTTAAATATATGAGTCCAAATGATATAATGAAAAGTATAAATAGACTCATAGTTAAACTTAAAAATCTTCCTTTAGAAGGGGTACTAAAATCAGCAACAAATCTAATAAATGAAAATAGAAAACCTGTTAACTCTTTGGTTAAGAATTTAGATAAAACGGTTAAAAACTTAAATAAAATAGTTAAGAACTTTAATAAAACTGTCAATAATTTAAATAAGTTTACATCAAATAGTGATTTAAATATGTTACCAACAAGCATAAATAACTCTCTTAATGAGCTAGAATTAACTCTTATAGAGGTTCAAAGATTAACTAGAGAGTATGGAGGAGACTCTAAATTTGCTGACCAAATATCGGTCACATTAAAAGCAATATCAGAAGCATCGAAATCATTTGATAAGACAAATAAGATGTTAGAGAGAAAAGCAAATGCACTTGTAGTAGGAGATAAATAGTGAAAAAGATACTTTTAACCACACTTATAGCACTCTTTTTTGGAGCATGTAGCTCTAAACAGCTATATACAATAGGAGATACAACCAATATTAAAAGAGGTACAAAGAGCAGTGGAGAATTTATAGCTGTAGAGAGAGTAGAACTCCCTAGTTATCTTATGGACTCTCCTATATATAAGAAGAAAAATCCTTACCATTTAGTAAAGATAGATGATGCAAATTGGATTGGAGATATAGATAAACACCTAACAAGAGTAGTTATCTCTTATCTTCAAAAATCTTTAAATAATCCAAATATATACCCATATCCATGGTCAAATATGGACCATATTGATAAGAAAATATCAATTACTATTACTAAATTTATAGCATATAAAAATATAGTTACACTTGAAGCTAATTATAATATTTTAGATAAAAATAAAAAAGAAAATTTAAGCTATCTTTTTAATACCAAAGAGATAATTAAAGGTAAAAGTATTGAATATATGCTAGATGCAATGGAGAAAGCTTACTTTAAATTAATAGAGGATATTAACTTAAAATTATAATATTGAATAGTGATAACTTCTGTTATAATATTTGTCAAAAAGGAATTTGCATGAGTATAAAAAAGTTTTTTGCTCTACTCTTTATTGTCTCTCTATCTGTTTTTATATTTTTTAAGTTCTATCCTACAACAGTTGAAAATAGTCCAAAACCTCATTATATAGATAAAAAAACACAAATGACTCAAAAACCATCTATGCCATCTGTTTCTATTGAGACAAATCTTGAAAGTAGTAATGATAACTTTATACTCTTAACTTCTCTTATAACATCAATGTTATCTTTTTTAGGTTTTATAATATCTACCTTCTACTCAATGAAAGGACATAGAAGAGATGAAGAGATTTTTAATCTACAAAGAGAGAGGGAAAGATTAGAGATGGAAAAAATACAAGCAGAAATTAGAGCTTTAGCACGAGGTGAAATTTAAGTAGCTATGCTACTTAAATTGTAAATGGCTTCTCTTTATCAAACTCCCTATTTTTTTCTCCAAACTCTAATAAAACTGGGTGTTGATTGACTAAATTTTCTCTTATATCTTTATAAAATTTTCTATAATCACCCTCAAAATATCCATCGTCCCAAACAAACTTTAGAGCTTGTGTAAATGCACTATTTGTCTCTCCCGTATAAGAGTATTCACTATCTTCACAACCTGAAATCTGTTTTACAGTAGCCTTTACAGGCTCTTTTGTAATAGATAGTGCATTTATCTCATTTGCCAAATCTACATAAAATTTCTCATTTCTAGTAAATGTATCTTCTGCTACTTTATCTGTAATACATTTTCTTTTTACAAACTCACTCTCATCTTCTCTTTTATCTTCCTCTTCTAGCTTAGGTGAAATTGGAGCTTTTGCTATACTTCCACTATGACAACTATCAGAAAGAAGTAAAATTCTAACACCCTCTTCAAAACTAGCCCATAGATTTCTTAGCTCATCATCAATAAGTTGTGCGTCCCATAAACACCAAGTCTCGTCAATATTATCATACTCAAAATCATACTCACTCCTTACATTAGGAACTTTTCCCCCATGACCAGAGTAGTAAATAACCATAATATCACCCTTTTTAAGAGTTTTAGCAGAGTCTAAAATAGCAGATTTTACACTCTCTCTTGTTGCCTCTTTTGTTGTAAGCTTTATTGATACAAAACCGTTTTCTAAAAGTAACTCATGCATATCATTAGCATCTTTTTCACAGATACCAAGTTCTCCATTTGTACCATAATGTTCAGGATTTAAGTTATTAACACCAATACATACTGCTTGACCTTGCTTCATGATATATCCTTTTCCTTAAGATAGTTAATTATATCATATATTTAGTTCTATTCATACCAAACTTTCCAACCACTGTTATAGTATTCAATCAATCTATGTCGGCTTAAACTATTCTCTTCTACCTCTATTTTATCTATATCTTTGGGAAAAATAGAGATATTTGATATTAGATTTTTATCTATATATTTTAGATTTTTTGGTAGTTTTTGACTATTAAATTTTATAGGAAATTTAGAAGCCATAATAAAACCCCACTCTCCAAAAGTTGGAATGTATGTGTGGTATGGTAGTGTATGTAAATTTGTACTTTTTATAGTTTTAGCTATTGACCAAAACGCTTCCCTTGTATAGAGTGGAGATGAGGCTTGTGTAACCATTGCACCACCTCTACTTAAATGAGTTTTTAGAAGATAATAGAATGTTTTACTATATAGACGACTAAGAGAGATACTATTTGGGTCTGGTAAATCTATAATTATAATATCATATAACTCATTAGATTTTTCTATAAACTTCCACGCATCTTGATTTACTATATTTACTCTCTTATCTTCTAAGGAGTGGTTATTTAGTCTGTTAAGTAGTGGGTGTGTTTTAAAAAGAGTTGTAACTGCTGGGTCTAGGTCAACAAGAGTAATCTTTTTTACATCTTTATACTTTAAAATCTCTCTAACAGCTAAACCATCTCCTCCACCTATTACTAAAATATTGTTATGATATTTAGCATTTATCATAATTGGGTGAACTAAAGACTCATGATACCTATACTCATCTATAGTATCAAATTGAATTGCCCCATTTATATAAAATTGAAATCTTCCTCTATAAGAGGTTATAATTAGTTTCTGATATGGTGTCTGTTTTGAATAGATTATACTATTTTTATAGAGACTACTCTCTATTAAGGAAGTTAATCTATTTGATTTTATAAATCCCACTACTAAAGCTAGAAAAATTACAAAAAAATATATAATATATCTTCTACTTAATATATTACGAAAAATATACCAAGCCATAAACCCAACAAAGAGATTAATCATTCCAAATAGAAAAGAGGTCTGCATAAGCCCTAATTTAGGAACTAAAACTAAAGGAAAAAGAAGTGACGCAAATAAAGCACCAATATAATCAACTGTAAATACATTAGATATATTACTCTTTAAAGAGAAACTCTCTTTTAATATTCTAATAATTAAAGGTATCTCTAAACCAAGCATTGAACCTAGAGAGATAGTAATAAGATATAAAAAAGCATCATAATTACGAATATATGCAAATGAGAAAAATAGTATAAGTGTAGAAAATCCACCTAAAAGTGAAATAGATAGTTGAAGTTTAATAAAAGTATCTTCTAAACTCTTATTTACAAAACGAGACAACCAAGCCCCAATCCCCATAGATGATACAAAAAGACCAATAACTAATGAAAAATGATATACACTATCACCTAAAAGATAAGATGATAGTGTTCCCTCTAAGAGTTCATAAACCAATCCACTAATGGCAATTAGAAAAGTGCCAAATAGAAGAGCTATCTCTTTACTATTTTTCACTATCTAATAGCCGATGAGATAATCATTCCAAGCGAAGCAATAATTGAAGCTAAAACTATAGCTAGGGCAATATTTCCCTCTTGTGTTATCTTTTTAGTAATAGAAAACTTAGTAATAACCTCTAATACTACCAAAGCAATAATAAAAACTCCTAATCCTAAAAGTGTATATACAATAGTTGACTCTAATTGTGTTATCATCAATCTCTCCTTATTTTTATAAAATTATAGCGTAAAACTATTCTCTTTTTTCAGCTATAAATCTCCAAAGAGAAAGAAGCAGTTGAAATAGTAAAATACCTACCATATCAGCATAAATATCATAAATAGATGAGGTTCTATATATTAAATATATCTGCACAAGCTCTATAAATATACCAAAGATAAGTAGTGCTATCATATTTCTTATACGGTGTGCAATAGTTGATGATGCACGATTAAGTAGATAAGAGAGGGTAAAAAATGCTGTAAAGTGTTTCCACTTATCAGCATTTTCAATATAGTCATTAAGAGTATCATTTGGAATAACTGCCAAAATAAAAACTGCAAATGCTGTTATATAAAAAAGCACCTTATAGTGCTTTCTTGTTAATTTTATATTAAACATTATTTTGTTGCTCTAATTAAACCCTCTAATACTCTACTCATAAGTCTAACACCTGCTCCACTTGCCCCATGTGGATTCTCTCCCCAACTATGCTCTACAAATGCAGGGCCTGCTATATCTATATGAACCCACTTATCTTTATTCTCTTCTTCGATAAACTCTTCTAAAAATTGACCTGCTGTAATTGCTCCACCATATCTAGTATTGGATATATTACAAATATCAGCTATTTCACTCTTTAGAGACTTTTTAAGATAACGGTTAAAATCTAATTTAGTAGCAAACTCACCTGCTATTTTTGCACCTTTAATTACTCTATCTTTTACCTCATCACTATTTCCCATAATAGAAGAGGTGTAATGCCCTACTCCAACTACACTAGCACCTGTTAAAGTTGCAAAATCAAATATATAATCAGCTTTTACCTCTTGTTGAGCATAACATAAAGTATCTGCTAAAACAAGTCTTCCCTCTGCATCTGTATTTCTAATCTCAATAGTTTTACCATTTTTAGCTACTAAAACATCATCAGGTTTATAGGCATCTCCACCTATCATATTTTCAACTGCACCTATAAATCCATGAACTTCTATTGGTAAATTCATTTCAGATACACTTTTCATAATACCTAAAACTGCACTTCCTCCACTTTTATCTGATTTCATAGTAACCATAAAATCAGCAGGTTTTAGACTAAGTCCTCCACTATCATAGGTTAAACCTTTTCCAATTAAAGATACAACTGCTATTGGATTTTTAGGTTTATAAGATATATGAATAACTCTTGGTTTATGTCTTGATGCACGAGCAACAGCTAAAAATGCTTCCATTTTCTCTTTTTTAAGCTCTTTTGGTTTTAAGATTTTACACTCCAATTTATTCTCTTTTGCTAGTTTTTTAGCAATATTTGCCATAATTTGAGGATAACAATCATCAGGAGTAGTATTTACAATATCTCTTGTAAAATTGGTAGCTTCTGCTAATATTTGACCTCTATTTAAAGCATTAGCACAAGCTTCAATATTAAGTTCATAATCTCTATAATCTTCTAATGAGATTAAAATATCTTTAATATTAGGTTTAGTTTTATTACTTTTATATTTATTAAAACTATAAGAACCTAATATAAACCCCTCTACCATAGCACGAATTACAGCTGTGCATTTTGGGTGGTTCATATATGAAGCAATTTTTAAACTCTTATAAGTTGTTGATTTTAATGCTCTAATTGCACTTGCTATTGCTGTTCTAGTTGTTACACTACCAATAGAGTCTATTCCAACATATAATCTATCTCTTTCTATAAGTAAGCAAACCTCATCTTGTTCACCTTTAAACCCTACTTTTTCAAGTAAATCTTTATCTTTTACAAATCTATGGTCTAAATTTTTATCTACAACTATAATAAGCTCTAAATTGGCTTCTAGTGTATCTATTTTATTTATGGTTAAATCAAAGTTCATCTTTTTCCTTTTTTTAAAAAACCGTAAATTATACACTTTTTTTATTAGAGTTTAGCACCTAATTTAATAAATTAAATTGGTATAATATCTAAAATTATTAAGGCTAATATATAATGTTTTTTAAAATAGGACTATTTGCATATTTAATAGATAGAATTTTTGGAGAGTTTAACTCAAAGAAACACCCTGTTGTATATATGGGTAAATTTATAATATGGTTTGAAGATAGATTTTATAGAGATAGTATCTATCAAGGAGCAATTTTAATGCTCTCTCTTATTTTGCTCACATATATAACTGTTCATTTTGTATCTATATATATAAATTATATGGGAAATATATATATTGAAATATTTTTATATAGTATTATAGCATCTATTACAATATCTTCTAAAATGTTATATGAAGCTGTTAATGATATTATAAAAAATCCTAAAAATATTAAATATTTAGTTAGTCGAGATACTAAAAATTTAACACCATCTGAAATTAATAAAGCAGGAATTGAGACTTATGCTGAAAATTTAAATGATGGAGTTATAGCACCTCTCTTTTATCTATTTCTATTTGGAATAGAGGGTGCTTTTATATATAAGGCTATTAATACTTTAGACTCTATGGTAGGATATAGAAATAAAAAGTATGAAAATTTTGGTAAAGTTTCAGCTATTTTAGATGATATAGTAAACTATATTCCATCAAGAATTACAGCTATTTTAATTGCTATATTAATGGGTAGTAAAGAGGCACTACTGAATTTTTATAGTTATGGAAAAAAACATGATAGCCCAAATGCAGGACTACCAATTTCAGCAATGGCATTAGCTATCGGGGTAAAACTTGGTGGAGATACCTACTACTTTGGAAAACTTAAAAAGAAAGCTTGGTTTGGTAGAGGCAAAAGTGAAATAACAGAAAATGATATTAAAAAGGCTCTATCTTTTCAAATAAGACTTGATATTTTAATAGCTCTTTTAATCCTCATCATCACTATCTTTTAAATCAAAAATATCCTCTGAAACCTTTTTATCTAAATTACTATCTCCAAAATCTCCCCCAATCCCTTGGAGTTTTAGTTTCATATCAGATGGATTAGTTGCATTTTCAAGTACAACCTCTTCACTTATCTTTCCATTATGATATAAATCAAGTAGTGCTTGGTCAAATGATTGTGAACCATATATCTCTTTACCCTCTTCAATAGTATCAAGTAGTTCATAATCTCTATTTTCAGCAATAAGTTCAGAAACCCTTGCAGTTCTTCTCATAATCTCAATAGCAGCAGCCCTTCCACCATCAATAGTCTTAACCAACCTTTGAGATACAACACCTTCCAATACAGAAGCTAAAGTCATTCTAATACGGTTCTGCTCTGCTTGTGGAAACATACCAATAACTCTATTAATGGTCTCTTTAGCATCTAGTGTGTGAAGTGTTGAAAATACTAAGTGACCAGTATTTGCAGCGTGAAGTGCTATCTCAATAGTCTCTAAATCCCTCATCTCTCCAACTAATATAATATCTGGGTCTTCTCTTAATGCAGCTCTTAAGGCATTAGAAAAAGAGTGAGAGTCTTGTCCAATTCCTCTTTGAGAGACTAATGACTCTTTATCACTGTGAACAAACTCAACAGGGTCTTCAACAGTTATAATATGCTTCTTTTTACTTCTATTTATTCTATCTATCATAGCAGCTAAAGTTGTTGATTTTCCACTTCCCGTAACACCAGTTACTAAAACTAAACCTCTATGCAAATCGGCAAGTTCTGAAATAACATCAGGAAGTCCTAGCTGTTCTACTGTTAATATTTTTACAGGAATAATCCTTAAAACAGCACTTAATCCATCTAGTTGATAAAAGAAGTTAACACGAAAACGGTTATCTTCATCTAAAACATAGGTACAATCTAACTCTTTATTATCAACCAACTCTTTATACTGTTTAGTAGTTAAAATAGCTTGTGCAATACCATCTAACTCCTCATGAGTCATCATTTTATTCCCAAGTTTAAGTAAATCTCCATTCACCCTTAAACGAATAATTGAACCTGATTTTAGATGAAGGTCACTACCACCATTATGTATTAACCTGAGTTCGATAAAAAAAGTGGGATAAGGAGATTAAAAGAGAAGTCGTTCTATAGTTTTAAACCAGTAAAACAAAAAGAGACGACTAAAAAATGT
>Ga0256842_1000653_pt1 | contig 30345 bp, 26 predicted proteins | sample 4559240metaG_FD_185973 | JGI IMG/M metagenome (GOLD analysis project Ga0256842, IMG submission 185973) | Hydrothermal vent microbial communities from Guaymas Basin, Mexico - 4559-240 | ecosystem: Environmental > Aquatic > Marine > Hydrothermal vents | place: Mexico: Guaymas Basin | collected... | reverse complement strand
TTGCAGCACACAAGGAGAAGGGGCCAACAATTGGTATCGATGTCTTCGAGGGCGAGCCAGCAGACATGATGGAGCGCGGTGTCATTGCACCAGTCAGGGTTACCAAGCAGGCTATTAAGAGCGCCAGCGAGGCTGCGATAATGATTCTCAGGATCGACGACGTCATCGCAGCCAGCAAGCTCGAAAAGGAGAAGGAAAAAGAAGGCGGCAAAGGCGGAAGCGAGGAGTTCAGCAGCGACCTCGACTGAAGGCGCTGAGCTTTGGTTTTCCCAAATTTTCTAATTCTGTTTCTTGGTTTCCCTTTGATCTGTGCAAGATTCTAAAGCCTAGCACAGTTTTTAAAACATGCCTCCTTTTCTGAATGGGGACAAAATCAGAGTGGAGGGTTTCTCGTGAGGACCGTCGGTGTCGATCCTGGGACAAAGAGCTTTGATGTCATCGGCCTTGAGAACGGAAAAATAAAGCTTGACCTGAGTTTTCCGAGTGAAGTCGTCGCTGAAGACCCTAGGAGGATAGTCGAGGCAATAGAAAGATTTAACGCCGACATCGTAATCGGGCCCTCTGGCTATGGAGTCCCGCTGAAGCATATAAGCCAGCTTACGGATAGGGATAGGTTCGAGATGACCCTCGTGAGAGAGGATGAGATAAAGGAAATCCCCGTCCTCCTCGGGCTGCAGGAAATGGTCAACCAGATGGCGCAGAGAGGCATGAACGTCTGGTTCATCCCCGGCGTTATCCACCTCCCTACTGTGCCAGAGTGGAGGAAGTACAACAAGGTGGACATGGGGACGGCTGATAAAATGGCAATAACCGTGCTCGGAATCTACGACCAGGCTAAGAGGCTCGGCCTTGAGTACAGCGACGTCTCGTTCGTCCTCCTCGAGGTGGGCTTCGGCTACAACTACGCTGGAGCAGTTAGAGGCGGTAAGATCGTTGACGGCATTGGCGGGACGATATTCCCCGGGCCTGCATACGTGAGCAGCGGTGCCCTCGACGGAGAAGTCGCATACCTTATGGGAAAGGTAGAGAAGTGGAACCTATTCTGGGGAGGGGCGACGGTGATAGCGGCCAACGAGATACTACCGCCCGAAGAGTTTGCCAGAAGGCTTGACGAGGAGCCTTTCTCAAAGGCGTGGGAAGCCATGAAGGACGGCTTCATTAAGGCGGTAGCGGCTGAACTCGCCGTCGTTAGAGATGCGAAGGAGATAATCCTCTCAGGCAGGCTGATGCGCATAGACGAACTGAGAAAGGACGTTAAGGATACCTTTGAAGAGCTCTTTGATATTCCAGTCGTCAGGCTAAAGGGCCTCAAGGGTAAAGCTAAAGAGGCAGCCCAGGGGAGCGCGATAATCGGCGACGGCCTCGCCGGGGGGCAGTTTAAGGAGCTAGTGGAGCACGTGGAGATAAAGAAGAGCCGTGGAAGCGTCCTCGACTACGTGAGGCTCCCGATCGAGGTTTAAAGAGCTTCTTCTAATCTCTTCAGCTTCCCCTTAAAGCGCCTCAACTGCTCGTTCGCTATGGCAACTATTCTCTCGATGTAGTCCTCACTCACCCATAACCTTCCATCCACGCCGAGCGGGACGTCCATCCTCTCGGTCGAGCGTATCTCAACGATGAGCTTCTTGTGGCTCACGCTCTTGATGTTGCTGTACTTGAAGCCCAGCCCGATGGCAAGGTTCAGCAGCTTAACGGCGTCCTCCAGGGTTCTCGCGCCGACGTGAAGGATCGGGCTCCTCACGAGGAACCAGAGCTGGCCTTTCCTGTGCCTCCCGATTGCCTCAAGAACCTCCTCGATGGAGACCTCGCGGTGCCACTTGCCGAGCCAGACGGAATTAACCTTGTCCCCGAAGTGGGACATCTCCATGACAGAAATCCTTCCGGAGCACGAGCTCGTCGTGAAGTAATTATCCAGAGCGTTTATCTTCTCAAGGAGGGGGATTATGTCCTCATCCACCTTTCCCTCAGCTAATGCCTGTCTGAGGCTCTCCATTGCCTTCGCCTTTTGCTCGTCGAAGTTCTTGGTGTAGAGGAAGCCCATGTTACCACTTCCCACGTCAGTCCAGCCAACTTTTTAAAGAGCTTTTCGATCCAGGAATAGGTGGTGAAATGGGCATAAAGATGAGCTGGGAAGAGTTTGCGAGAAGCATGGGGGTGGAGCCCCAAATTCTAGAGAACAAGGAGGCGAGGCTGTTAAAAAAGTTCGTTGACGATATGCCCTATCCGAGTCACTGTAAATACTGCCAGGGGCTCGATTTGAGCAACCCGAACCCAGTACACCATCCAAGCTACGAGTTGACTCCCGCGTGCAACCACGACTGCATTTTCTGCTACTCCAACGTCGCGGTGAAGCTCGGGAAGGCCCCAAAGCCGGGTTATTACGGATGGGAGAACCCGAAGGCGATCACAGTTTCCCAGTACGGGGAGCCACTGCTGAGCAAACGTATAGTTGAGGTAAACAAGCTTCTCCGCGAGAGGTTCCCAGATGCGAGGCTCGACCTCCAGACCAACGGCTCACTCCTCACAGAAGAGCTATGGGGAAAGCTCGACTTCGACCTCGTCATGATAAGCCTCGACGCCGCAACAAGGGAAAAACACCTTAAGATAACCAACGCCGACACATTTGAAAGAGTTGTAAACGCTCTCAGGATAGTTGGCGCCGACAAAAGCGTCCGCTCGGTTGTCAGGACGATATTCATGCCGGGCATCAACGATGAGGACATACCGAAGATAGCAGAGCTTGCTGCTTCCCTCGGAATAGACGAGATGCACCTGCAACCCCTAACAATCCACGAGCTAAACGTAGAGCGATTGAAGAAAGCAGGCCTTGACTTCGGGAGGGCAGAAAGCATCAGGGAGCTCCTTAAGACGGCAATGGAGGCGAAGAAGTACATAGACGTCAGAATAAGCGGCTGTCTTTTGGCACAGCTTAAGAGGATGGACGCGCTAACGCTCTTCAGCGTCAAGCGAGTAGCGCGGGAGGTTGCGCCGGTTGTGAAGAGGGATAAGGAAGAATTGTGAATCAAAATTGCCATTAAAAGGTTTTTAACCGCCCTCCCATTTCTTTTATCATGCTCAAGTGCTCGCTCTGCGTCAACGATGAGAGGACGGCCAAAATAGACATCATCGATGGAAAGCCAATATGCAGGGAGTGCCAGGTATACCTCAAGCACCCCATTGACAGAGAAAAAGTTCGAAGGGAACTCAACGAGCTTATGAGGGACGTTGAAAAGGCTGTAGTTGCATACTCAGGCGGAAAGGACAGCGTCGTTGCGCTATATCTCGCGAAGGAAGTCTACAAGGTGCCGGAGCTTGAAGCAGTCATGATAGATCACGGGCTCATGGCGGAGGAGGCAATAGAGAACGCAAAAAGGATAGCGGAGTACCTGGAGGTTCCGTTCAAAGTTCTGCGCTACGATTACTCCGACATATTCAGAAACGCCCTCCTCAAAGCCCAGAGCCCGTGCAGGGCCTGCTCAAAGAGGACGATGGAAAAGCTCAGAAAGTACGCCCTCAAAAAGGGCTACCGCTATATCATTACCGGGCATGAGCTCCCGTTCGGCCACCATCCGTACAGGCTCATGAGCAGGGGGGTAGTCCAGATAAGGCTCCTCTCGATGATGACAGAAAAGGAACGCTTTGAGATCCTGAAAAAACTTCCTTTTGAATTCCCAGAGCTTCCAGGGTACACAACCAACTGCCTCGTCCTCGGGCCGGCTTTAGAGCGCTACTGGGAGAAGCACGGGTACAGCTTTGAGCACAGAAGGATAGCGGCTTTAGTCCGCTATGGACTCATGGAAAGGGAGAAAGCGGAGAGAAAAGTAGCAAAGCCCAACGTACCCGATGAACAGAGAAAGCTCGTTTACTCCAAGCTTGGGCTCGATACATCAGCACTGGAAAGGAATAAGAAATAAAATCACTGTAGGAAAGCCCTCAGAATCTCCTGGGCTTTCTTCAAAACTTCCTCCGGCGAAAGCTTAAATCCGCCTCCCCTCGCGAGCACTTCACTTCCGCCGCCACCTCCTCCAACTTCCGCAAGGACTTTCTTGAGGAGTTCATTCATAGATATTCCCCTGACTTCCCTGTTCTTTGCAAAGATCAAGTAGTTCCTTCCCACCACAAGGGCTATCGTCCCTGGGTTCTTATCAACGAGGTAAACAACAAAAGCCTGAGCATCTTTTATATCGGCGTCCTCAATGTAAGAGACAACCTTTATTCCGTTGATTTCCTCTGCGTTCTCTAACAGGGCCTTTGCTTTCCAGTGCCAGAGTTCCCTTCTGAGGCCATTAATCCTCTCCTCAAGGGAATCAATCTTGGCTTTCAGCTCTTTAACGCGCTCGACGATGGGCCTGTTCTTGTTGGGCATCTCGTTCAAGGCTTTCCAGTAGTCCTCAAGGAGGCCATTGAGCATCTTCAACGCCCTGTTTCCACAGGCGAACTCTATCCTCCAGAGCTTCCGGCTCTTGCGGTAGAAGTTAAGGACTTTAACTATTCCTACTTCACGCGTGCTCTTCACGTGGGTACCCCCGCAGGGTGTTACGTCAACGGTCCCAATCGTAACTATCCTTATTGGAGGCTTTACCTTCTCAGAGAGTGCCTTCCTCAGCCTTGCCGAGAGATCTTCGGGGAGCTTTTCATAAACTTCAACTTCAACCTCGACGTCTCCCCAGACGACCTCGTTGGTCTTTCTCTCGATCTCGTTGATTAACTCCCACGTTAGTTCTCCCGGGTAGTCAATCTCAATCTTGTTGTATTCCTCGAAAATCTGGAAGCCCGTCGTGTCCGCCCCGAGGAGGTTTTTTATGACTGCCGAGAGAACGTGCTGGCCGGTGTGGGCCTTCATGTTCTCGTAGCGCCACTCCCAGTCGAGGATTAGCCTCACCTCATCACCTTTCTGGGGGATCCTGCCCTCAAGCTTTCCCTCATGCCATATCTCGTCTTTTCCGGAGACGTTCTCCACAAGAACCCGAAATCCATCTCCCTCAATTATTCCCCTGTCGGCTGGCTGTCCGCCCCCTTCAGGGTAGAAAATCGTCCTGTCGAGGAGGAGTTTTATCCTTTTGCCGTCTTTTCCCATTTCGACATCTAATACCCTCGCGTTCGCTTCTCGGAGGTACGGGTCAGCATAAAAGAGCTTCTCGGTCATGCCATCACCGGAGAGAAAAGGAAGACTGGAAATAAAAGGTTGTTGTCTCAAGATCGCTCGGCCTGGGCCCTTGCCTCGATTAAAGCCTTAACCCTCTTGAGCCTGAAGAAGTTCTCGCGCTCCATCTCATCCAGCCTCTGTTCTATGAACTTGACCGTTGCCTCCATGCGCGGGATTATTATGTACTCGAGCGCGTTGACGCGCCTCTTTGTGGTCTCTATCTCCTTCGCGAGCCTTTTGAGGGTTTCCTCGACTTCGGCGAGGCGGACAGCGAGGTCAAGAACCTCCTCGAACTTCTCAGCCACTATATCAACGAACGGGCTCGTGGAGACAAAGGCGTAACCACGCTCGCTGGCATTCCTTTTGAATGACTCTGCCTCTATAAGCGGGACAGAAACGCCCATGATATTCCTCTTCTTTATCTCTATCTCCTTGTTGGGCCTCACTGCGAGTGCGGCTTCCCTGAGGGGGAGGGTTCCAGCCTCCACTTGAGCCCTTGTAAGGGTCTCAAAGGCTATTGCCATTTTCTCATTCAGCTCTTTCCTGAGCCGGAGCGCCTCGTCGTAGATTGTGAAGAACTCCATAACTAAAGCGTCCTGCTTGTCCTTGAGGAGCTTGTGGCCCTTCTTGGCCAGCTGGATGCGCCTCTTCAGGTTGAGGAGCTCCATTCTGGTGGGCTTGACGTTGAGCAGTTCTGCCATCTCGACCACCTAAAAAGTTGAAAGACTAAGAGCCCCTCTTCCTGTACTTGGGGTGGTACTTGAGGATGTACTCCTTCCTGACACGCTTGAGCTCGCTCTCTGGAAGCTCCGCCAAGAGCTCCCAGCCGAGGTCGAGGGTCTCAAAGATGCTCCTGTCCTCGTCATAGCGCTGGGCGACGAATTCCCTCTCGAACCTGTCCGCGAACTTGAGGTACTTCCTGTCGGTCTCGCTCAAAGCTTCCTCACCGACAACCGCCACGAGATCCCTGAGCGACCTTCCTTCGGCGTAGGCCGCGTAGAGCTGCTGGGCCAGCTGCGGGTGATCCTCACGGGTCATGCCCTTACCGATACCGTCCTTCATCAGACGGCTGAGGCTTGGAAGCACGTCAATTGGTGGGTAGATACCTTTCCTGTGGAGTTCCCTGCTGAGGACTATCTGGCCCTCGGTAATGTAACCAGTGAGGTCTGGAATCGGGTGGGTGATATCGTCGTCGGGCATCGTCAAGATGGGCACCTGGGTTATGCTTCCCTTCTTGCCCCTGACTCTTCCAGCACGCTCGTAGATTGTCGCCAAGTCAGTGTACATGTAACCCGGATAACCACGCCTTCCAGGAACCTCTTCTCTAGCGGCCGAAATCTCACGTAAAGCTTCGGCGTAGTTGGTCATGTCGGTGAGTATGACAAGCACCTGCATGTCGTAGTCGAAAGCCAGGTACTCGGCAACGGTCAGGGCCATACGCGGGGTGATGATACGCTCGATGGCCGGGTCGTCCGCTAAGTTTAGGAAAAGGACTGCCCTCTCGATTGCTCCGGTCTCCTCGAAGCTCTTCTTGAAAAAGTTAGCTTCTTCGTAAGTGATACCCATAGCCGCGAAGACGACGGCGAACTGCTCCTCCTCACCGAGAACCTTTGCCTGCCTGGCTATCTGGGCGGCGAGCATGTTGTGAGGTAAGCCCGAACCGCTGAATATTGGGAGCTTCTGACCGCGGATGAGGGTGTTCATACCGTCTATGGCAGAGATACCGGTCTGGATGAAGTCCCTCGGGTATGCTCTCGCGACGGGGTTAAGGGGAGCACCGTGGACATCTCTCCTGTCCTCAGGGATAATCTCCGGTCCGCCGTCTATGGGCTTTCCGATACCGTTGAATATCCTTCCAAGCATGTCCATGGAAACGGGAACCTTGAGCGTCTCGCCGGTGAAGCGGACGCGCGTTGTTTTGACGTCCAGATCGCGGGTTCCCTCGAAGACCTGGACTATCGCGAGGTTCTCCCTGGCCTCAAGAACCTGTCCCTTCCTCTTCTCCCCGCTCTCAGTCTCTATCTCGACGACCTCACCGTAAGCTACGCCTTTAACGCCCTCGACGATCATCAGAGGGCCATAAATCTTGCTAACGGTGGAGTACTCCATTCCCGGCATGAGCATCACGCCCCGTACTTCTTGAAGAGCTCCTCAAACTGCTCGTTCGTCTCATCTATGAGCGCCCTAATCTTCTCGATGTCGGGCTCGAACTTCATACGTCCGATCTTCTCTCTAACAGGGAGCTTGGCTATCTCGTCCACTGGGACGCCCCTGTCAACGGCCTCCATGGTTCTGTTGTAGAAGTTGAGGATTACGCGCATCATCGTTACCTGCTTCTTCGGCGGGCAGTATGTGTCAACCTCATCAAAGGCGTCCTGCTGGAGGTAGTCCTCACGGAGCATCCTGGTAACTAAGAGTATCGCTTTCTCCCTGTCGGGCAACGCATCTGGACCGACTATTCTGACGATCTCCTGGAGCTCGGCTTCCTTCTGGAGGAGCGCCATTGCCTGATCGCGCATCTTCCTCCACTCAGGATCAACGTTCTCCTGCCACCAGTCCTGAACGGCATCAACGTAGAGGGAGTAGCTCCTCAGCCAGTTGATGGCCGGGAAGTGCCTCCTCCTGGCCAGATCTGCGTCGAGAGCCCAGAAGACCTTGACGACACGGAGGGTGTTCTGAACCACCGGCTCGCTGAAGTCACCACCTGGCGGCGAAACCGCACCTATGACAGAGACACTACCAATCCTCTCGTCGCTTCCAAGCGCGACAACCCTGCCAGCCCTCTCGTAGAACTCGGCTATCTTGCTCGCGAGATATGCCGGATAACCTTCCTCACCGGGCATCTCTTCGAGACGTCCGGAAATCTCACGCAGTGCCTCTGCCCACCTTGAGGTCGAGTCTGCCATCAGGGCGACGTCATAACCCTGGTCGCGGAAGTACTCAGCGATCGTAATTCCAGTGTAGATAGAGGCCTCACGAGCGGCGACTGGCATGTTGGAAGTGTTGGCTATCAAAACCGTTCTCTCCATGAGCGGCTTTCCGGTTTTTGGATCTTTCAGCTTCGGGAACTCCTCAAGGACATCGGTCATCTCGTTTCCACGCTCACCGCAACCGATGTAAACGACGACGTTGGCGTCGCTCCACTTCGCAAGCTGGTGCTGGGTGACGGTGTTGTGAAGTAAGGTTGGCATGTTACCTCCAATGAAGTTGTGGGTTTCGGTGGTCACATCATAGACTTCCTGAGGCTCATCTATGTACCTTATCTCAACGATCTCATCGAAGAGAACGTGGCTGAGGTGGTTCTCAGCTATTTCCCCCATCCCGATGAACTTTGCAAACTTCTTGAAGGTTTCATAACTCATGTTCTCTCCTGAGAGGTAGTTGTGTATCTCTACTCCAGCCCTCTTGAGCTCTGCATACGGTCTTCCAATAGCCTCATAGAGATCCTCAACATCCACCGGGATTATGTCGATGCTCGTGTATCCCCTGCCTTCCCTCTTAATTCCGAGCTTCTCAAGGTTTGCCTTGCCACTTATAATTACCCTGTAGTACTTCCTACCCTTGACTTCCTTCTCCCTTATTATGGCGTATACACCGAGTTTGGCGAGGAGGTAGCTCAGGCCATAGGCGGCTTCTTCTGAGGCGGTTGCTATCTCTATCTCCCCTTTCTTCTCGTCGTAATGTCCGTCACAGGCTATGTAAGCCTTGATGAATGCATCAACCACACTCGGCTTGCTCATGAGAAGCTCTTTAGGAACTTTCCAGCTTCTCGCCTTCTTGCTTTCGGGAACACCCATGGCCTTAAAGAATTCAACCAAAGCTTTGCTGTGTATTAGGAGGGCTTTTACGGTTCTTTCTTGAACTATCTTCCCTTCAATGCCGAAGAGCTCCCTCGCGAGATCGTTGGCCCTCCTCAGGATAGATTCATCGTTGTTGTATATTGCGACGGTTCTCGGCTTGAGGGTTCCGTCGGCAAGTAGGTAGCCTAAGAACTCAGCCAACCTTTCATCGAAGACTTCCGGGATTCTGACTTTCTTTGGAGATCTAACGGTGATGTTGATGTTAAGCTTAACGTCTTCTCCCCCGTCTATCTTCTTTGCAACCAAGATTCTGTCTCCCTTCTTCAGGTGCATTGCCATTACTTCCTCAAGTATGAGCCCATCCCTGGTTACCTTCCCAGTGAAGAGCTTGTGTATTGGGGTAACCTTTATTCTCCTCCCCGTTCTGGTCTTTATCTCGATCATTCCCTGGGAATAGCCCTTATATACGTGGGTTGCCTTTATCTCTACAATCTTTCCATCCTTGTACCCATAGAGCGTTATTGGTTCATCAAGCTCGGTCCACTCTTCTCCCTTCCTAACGGTCTTCTTGCCTTTTCCGTCGAGCTTCTTGTATAGTTCCCTTATCTTTACCAGCCCAAATTCCTTCGTTAAAACTAGGGTATCACCGTCAACACATTTTCCACTTCCGAAGGGTCCTGGAATTGCGGCAGTTCCACCCTTGGCTATCGAGAAGAAGGTGTCTATAATCCTCTGCCCCGTGATGAGTGGAACCTCTGGCGGGAGCTTGGTCTTGTAAGGCCTCTTGACACGGACGGGCCAGCGGTGGTACATCTTGAGCTCCTCTATGCTTCCATCAGGCTTTTTAACCTTGGCTATGACATCCTCGACGGTGTAGTCCCCTTCCTCGGCTATCTCTACTATCTCACCCTCAACCCAAGGGGGAACGAGGATTTTGTGCTCAATAATGCTGGTCTCAGGAACAACACCGAGGATATCCCCGCCCGTGACCTTGTCACCCACTTTGACCCTGGGAGTGAAGTGCCACTTCTTGTCCCTCGGAAGGGCAGGAGCTGTAAGACCCCTGGCGATGAAGTCACCGCTGAGCTCGCGGAGCTTTTCAAGTGGCCTCTGAATGCCATCGTAGATTGACGTCAGCAGTCCTGGACCGAGCTCAACACTCAGGGAAGCGCCTGTTCCCTCGACTGGCTCACCCGGCCTCACGCCGGCGGTTTCCTCGTAGACCTGAATGACAGCCTTGTCGCCTTCGAGACGGATTATTTCTCCTATGAGACCCATCTCACCGACGCGAACGACCTCGTACATCTTGCTTCCCTTCATGCCGTCCGCAACGACGAGTGGCCCGGTAACACGAATTATCCTTCCCATTTCCGTCACCTCTTTAACTCAACACCAATTGCCCTCCTAACTATCTCGCGGAGGACCTCTTCACCGAACTTCGAGCCAGACTTGTCCGGGATCTGAAGGATGATCGGAAATTCTACTTCGGGGAGCTCAACCCTCTGGGCGAGGGTCTCGGTAATGAGCACTATGCCAACGTCTTCCCTCTCAACTAGCTCCTTCAGCTTGTTGTTTGCCCTCTGAACCTCAAGGGGGGTATCGTCGAAGGCGTAAACCTCATGGGCCCCGGCCAGCTTAAAGCCCAGGGCAGTGTCTGGGTCTCCCATAACTACTATCTTCATGCCAACTCCTCCCCGATTATTTCTTTGATTTTCTCAGGCTTAACCCCGTCCGCGATGAGCTTGGCCATCGCCCTCAGCTTCCTTATCTCCCGCTCCTTCTTCAGGATGTAGCTCAGGGGCGTTGCAACGCTGAGCGGATAGAACCTCTCCAGATCCTTCACTCTACGCAGGAGATAGTTCCAGAGCACTGACTCAACGACCGTGATGTCTTTCTCGATCCTCTCTTTGTTTTCCTTCAGGACTTTGCCGTACTTGGTCGAATCGAGTTCCGCCAGAACCATGTTGAGGTCATCGATGTTCAAGACGGCGTCAAGATCCACGCTGCTCCCTGGGATGAGGTGTTCCCTAATGGTTTTTCCAGGAAGCCCTGCCCTCTTTGCTCTCAACACTGTAACGATGTTCCTTATGTCTATCTTCGTCCTGACGAACTCTTCCAAGATTATCTTCTCCTCCTCTTTCCTTGATGTGGCGTAGTCTAGTAAGCGGGAGTAGTAGTCCTTGTAAAGCGCCGTCTCAAACTGATCAACGCTTATCTCGCCGAGGAGAAGCTTTTGATAGTGCTCTTCGTAGGGCGTCCCTTCAAGGATTACCAGGATTTCCTCCATCGTCTCGGCCTCTGCCATTGCCTTGACCTTCGGCACCATGGTTCCGATCTCGACCACGTAGTTAACGGCCGGCTCTCCCCTGATCTTGGCCTTCACGACGCTCGCTATATTCCTGATGTCCCACTCTTCAAGGAGGAGCCGGAAGAATCCCTTGACCCTCTTGGGGAGTATCTCCTCCATCAGAAGATACGTCGAGGCAAGGGCCCTCTCAAAAGCCCTCTCGATCTCAACAGGGTCTTCGGCCACGCCGGAGAGGTAAGCCTTGTATTCAGTGTCCTCAAGGTTCACGATGAAGTTCTGGAGCGTTCTACTCTCGGCCAGCTCGTTGAACCTCTGGCTAGTCAGCAGTTTAGCCTCCATTGCATTGATCCTGGCATTGGGATAGGAGTACGGGGTGTACTTCCTGAGCATCTTAACCGTTTTCCAGCCCACCCATGTGAAGACCACACCCAAGGTTGTATCAAGGATGACTGTTACCGCACTCTCGGCTCCCATGGTTCTCACCCGAAGAGGGCCTTGGCTACGGTAGCCCTCAGCTCACTCTCAAGTCTCTCTATCCTTGCATCAAAGGTGTTGTCTACCCTGACAGTACCGTCCGAGCTCTCTACGAGGACTCCACCGATGCACTCCACGGGGTCGCCTATGGAAACCTCAGCGCCGACTTTCTCCGAGAACTCCCTGATCCGGGACTCTATGAGCTCGAGAGTCTTTTCGTTGGAGCGGACGACGATCTTCTCAATTCCGAGCTCTTCAACGGCCTCCTTTGCAAGGCTGACGAGGGTCTCGAAGTACTCGTCCTCCGGAAGGACTGCAAGCTTCTCTTTCATGGCGGAGAGAACCTCGTCTATTAACTCCTTCTGAACGGCAAGCTTTTTCCTCCTGACCTCAAGCTTCGCGTTTGCTATTACCCTCTGCTTCTCTATTTCGGCCCTTGTCTTGGCTTTTCTGAGTATCCACTCGGCCTGGGCCTGAGCTCTTTTTCGGGCCTCCTCCTTAAGCTTCTCGGCCTCTTCCCTAGCCTCGCTGAGAATGTACTGAATCTTCTGCTCCGCCTCCCTGTTTATCTCCTGAATTATGAGTTCTGCACCTTCCATTTTCCTTCCTCCGTACTGACAATGAAAGGAAAGAGGCTCAGAGGCCGACGCCGGTGGCTATCATGATGAGCGCACCGACGAGACCGAATATTGCCGTGGTCTCTGCCATAGCGGCGAAGACGACGTTCTGGGTAAATGTCTTCGGGTTCTTGGCAACGGCGCCGATACCGGCGCTCGCGATTATACCCTGCGGTATGGCTGAGAGGCCGGTGAGACCAACGGTGAGGCCCGCTCCAAAGAGTATGACGCTCTTGACTATGTTGTCCATGGTGGGCTCGGCAAACTTGAACCCGCCGCCTATTATCCCCGCGCTGAGCAGTATGAGGAACAGTGTAATGAGGCCGTAGATACTCTGGGTCATTGGCAGACCCTCAAGTATCAGCGCGTTCTTGAAGTTCTTCTCGTCCTCTGCCACCGCTCCCGCAGCCGCGGCACCTGCTATACCTATACCAAAGGCCGAAGCGACGCCTGCTATACCCGCGGCGAGCGCCGCGCCCAGAGATACGTAAACTATCGGATCCATTTTTCATGCACCCCCTCATTCGGTTCCACTTTCAAGCTTAAGTTTTGAAAACACCCTCCTAGCCCTGAAGGGCTCGAAGGGCTTTCCATCACCAGAGTAAAAGGTTCCAAAGAACTCAACATAGTGAAGACGGAGAGAGTGAACGAAAGCACCGAGGGCGTTTATTGCTATTGAAAACAGCTGTCCTCCGAGGAAGATAATTAAGCCTACAACAACCCCAATGGGAACGACGCTTATCTTGATTCCCCAGATCATCTGCACGAGGACATTGATGACCATCGCTATTCCGCTGGTGGCCAACGCCAGGGCCATAAGCCTTGCATAGCTGAGCCAGTTACCCACGAAGCCAAAGAAGTCCGAGATTAACATCAGGGCCGCGAGTCCGCCGTTGCTGGCTATCTCCCCTATCACGAAGAGTACTAGACCGACTCCGAAGAGTACCTTGGCGGGCATTGCCAGTGAGGCATTCCTGGTTGCAAGGAGGACTATGGCGATTATAATTAGCATCCACGGGAGCTGTTCAAACACTGCACCCTTGACGTCGCCGTTCTTCCACTTAACGATAAAGCCCGTGGTGTAACCCATGAAGAGGTGAGCCAAACCTATGGCGAGGGCCATCATCAGCACGATCATCGGCTGTCCGAGCGGGTCAGCTATGCGCGGGAAGTGTGCGTTCGGATTGCCGGTGAGGTGTTGGAGGACTATATCCCCCGCGTTGCCGAAGTAACTGCCGAAAAGGATTCCCATGAGCATCGTGAAGACCGAGCTCCAGAGAAGGGTGTAAGCAAACTTGTAGGTTCCGTCGTTGAACTTCTTGTGACCTTTGACGAGCAATGCCGCTATTATGCCGACGATGAGGCCGTAGAAGAAGTCCGTGAGCATGAAGCCGAAGAAGAACGAGTACGTGAAGGCCAGTATCGGTGTTGGGTCTATCTCATTGTATTTCGGAACGCCGTACATCTCTGTGAGCATCTCAAAGGGTCTCGCCCAGCCGGGGTTCTTGAGCTTTATCGGGATCTCCTCAAGCTCCTCCGGCCTAGGCTTCCTGATGGAAAGGTAGACTTTGCCCCCAGTTACCTTTTTGATGCCCTCCTCCACCCTTTTTGCATCTTCTTCCGGAACCCAGCCGGTTAGGGCGAACGTCATGTTGGTTCTGGCAAGAAGGCTAAGGACATTGGCCTTGTCGCGCTCGTTCTCAACCAGCTCAAGGTAGAAAAGAACATCCTTGTAGTACTTTTTGGCTAGTTCACTTGCCTCCTTGCGGGCCTCCTCAAGCTCATCGAGCTTCTCGGAGAGCATTCTCCGATATTCCTTGAGGAGCTGGGAAGGGGTTCCCTCTCCCTCGGGGATTTCAAGCCTTTCGAACGAGTGCTTCGCAAGGATGGGATTGGCTTTGTCGTAGTCTTTGGACAGGAAAGCAACTGCCACGACAACGGTATCCTTGAGCTCCCGGTGGACGAAGACAACCCTGCCCTCAAGGGCGGAAGACAGCTCCTCTTTAAGAACCGGGAACTTAGTTTTTTCGACTGTGCCAGCAAGAACCATAACAGTTCCGCTGTGCTTGAGATAAGAGATATCAATGTTAAACGATGAGAGCATTTCAAGGGTCTTTATGTCGGCCTTGATTTCCTCTATTTCAGAGTTTATTGAGCTCATCTTGCTTTCTACGGCCTTGATACGGGGCTCAACTTCCTCAAGGAACCTTTCTGTATCCCTTATGAGCTCTTCTATGCCCCTGTAGTGGTACTCCCTTTTCTCGGGCTCTTTGGGGAATATGAACTCCTTGAGTCCCCCGCTCTTCTCGGGGAAATAGTTCCTGAGAAAATCGGCCATTCTCGATATTGTAATCGCATAGGAAGCGGCCTTGCGGTAGAACTCATTGGGAGCGTCCCTCTGGGCTATCTTGACGTCCACTTCCCGGATCTCCACAACACCGGCCTCGTGGAGATAAGTAAGCAACTTGTCCTTGTACCTCTCCAGGGTTATGAGATCAAGCTTTAGCATCTCTGCCGGCCGGAACATGCTCACTCCCTCTCACGAGTTGTACCGCGATAGAAACAGCACTCTCAAAGTTCTGGGTGGCTTTGACTTTCATTTCCTCGATTTCTGCTTCCCCGCTCTCAATGACCTTCTTGGCCTCTTCCTCACCCTCAAGCCTAGCGTCCTCAACCAGTTTCTCGCCCTGGAGGTTTGCCTCTCTGATTATTTCCTCCTCAATGAGCTTGGCCTCTGATTTAGCTTGTTCGATTATCTTCTTCGCTTCCGCCTTTGCCGCTTCAATCCGAGCTTCCGCTTCCTTTTCAGCATCAACAATGCGCTTGATGACCTCCTCCATGATTGGCCCCCCGTGAGATTGAAAACAAACCCTAGCCTCGCTTTTGGCTAACCTAACCTACCTTAAATAATTTATGGTGAATTTATGGTGAGAAGGTTAGGGGGTGACAGGCTTTAAACCCAAAAACAAGAAAAAGCTAAAGACAAAGGTTAGCGGGGTGATTGGATGTTTGATGTGATCGGAATTGGAAACCTCAATTATGATATAATAATGCTGGTGGACAGGTTCCCGGAGTTCCATGAAAAGATATCGGCAAAGAAAGCGGTCTTTGGGCTAGGAGGTGCAGCAGGGAACACGGTCACATGGCTGGCTCACATGGGGCTAAAAACTGGCTTCATAGGGGCGGTTGGGAACGACGAGGTTGGACGGGCTCACATAGAATACTTCAAGAAAATTGGAGTCGACACAAGAGGAATAAAGGTAGTAGACGTCCCCTCCGGAATCGCGGTGGTGATAATCCACGGGGAAGATAAAAGGATCGTTAAGTACCTTGGCGCGAACGAAAAGAGAGAACTAGACTTCGAATACCTGAAACAAACAAGACACATCCACCTTTCCTCAAACCCGGAGAGAATAATAAAGGAAGCCGTTGAGTTTGCAAACGAGAACGGGATAAGCGTTTCAGTGGACATAGGTGAGGCTCCCCTTCCCGCGGGTATCGAGGAGAAAATAGACTACCTCCTCATGAACGAGGACGAGTACAGGAGAAAGTTCGGGTCTCTGGATCCAAGCCTCTCAACGGCGAAAAACCTTATAATAACGCTCAACGGTGGAGGGGCTCTGCTCCGGGACAGCGAAGGCCGGGTAAAAGAAGTTAGGGGATTAAGCGCAGAGGTTGTAGACTCAACGGGTGCTGGTGACTCCTTTGCAGCTGGAGTTATCTTCGGAGCCCTCAACGGCTGGTCTCTGGAGGATTCTGCGAAGCTAGGGATGCTCTTGGCTTACCTGACAGTCCAAAAGGTTGGAGCGAGGAGCGCGGTTGTACCCCTTGAGAAGATAGTGGAGAAAAGCAGGGAGCTAAACTTGAACCTGCCCTTTGAGGGGAACCCTTAAAAATTCACAGCTCTAAAAAAGATAAAGAAAAGGTCATCGGGTGCGGAGGTGATCGCGTGGAGATAATCATTGAAAACTTCAAGCCAAAGGTGACCCGTCCCTTCAAAAGAAAGAACGAGTATTGGATCAAGCTCATTCTCCCTGACGGCGAGGAGTACATAATGAAATTCAAAACCCCTCTGGAGGCAGAGGATGCAATCTACGGAATGCTGGACGACCTTCAGGTCTATGGGGGAAAGGTAAAGCTTAAACTTAGGGAGGGGAACGTTATAGAGAAAATTGAAGTTCTGGAGCTTTATAAACCGTCCGCCAAGGAGCTCGTAGAGGAGTACTTCGGAGGATAAAATCAGGGGAGGCTTTCAATCGCCTCCTCCACCTTCTGGAGTATCTTTTCCTCGTCCAGCGTAAGGACTTCGCGGTCAAGCATTAGGATTTTTCCGTCAACTATAGTCGTCTCTACATCGTTGCCGTTTGCCGAATAGACGATATGGCTGACAACGTCGTTTATCGGTCTCAGATGGGGCTTGTTGAAGTCAAAGATGACAACATCTGCCAGATAACCGGGCTTTATTACCCCAGAGTTAAGGCAAAGCGCTTTGGCACCGTTCAGCGTGGCCATTCTGAAGACGGTCTTTGCATCTGCCACCGTCGGGTCAAGGTTGTGAACCTTGTGGAGCAAAGCTGCAAGCTTCATCTCCTCAACCATGTCAAGGTTGTTGTTGCTCGCCGATCCATCGGTTCCGAGGCCGACGTTAACGCCCGCATTTAGAAGCTTCTGGAGGGGCATCACGCCGCTGGCGAGCTTCATGTTGCTGGCAGGATTGTGGACGACGGTGACGCCATGTCTCGCGAGAATCTGTATATCCTTGCTGTCGAGCCATACGCCGTGCGCTATTATGACATCGCTCCTGAGGAAGCCGATCTCATCGAGCAGAACGACAGGGCTCTTGCCGTAGCGCTCCTGGATCTTTCCGAGCTCGGCCATCGTCTCGGCAACGTGAATCGTTATCAGCTTTCCGTGTTCATCCGCTAGCCTTCTGACTTCCTTAAGAAGGGCTATCGAGCAGGTGTATGGTGCATGAGGTCCAAAGGCGAAGTGAACCCTATCAGAGTTCAGCTTTTCTATGGCCTCCATCTCGCGTAGGGCCTCTTTGAGTTCCTTCTCCGTTCGCTCTGGGTCTCCGAGGTCTATCATACCGTAGGAGAGGTATCCACGAAGGCCAGCCTCAAGGGTTGCCTCGGCAACTGCATCCATGTGAAAGTACATGTCGAGGAAGGTAGTTGTTCCGGTCTTGATCATCTCAAGCGCACCGAGATAAGCGCCAACCTTGATGTGCTCGCGCGTGAGCTTTGCCTCCCTCGGCCAGATGTGCTTTTCAAGCCAGTCCATCAGGGGCAAATCGTCCGCTATGCCCCGAAAAAGACCCATCGGCGAGTGCGTGTGGAGGTTAACGAAGCCAGGCGACACCACCCTGCCCTTCGCATCTATGACCGTATCCGCCGCCTCCCCTATGTTTTTCCTGACCTCGACGATTCTGTTGCCCTCGATGAGAACGTCCGCTTTGACCACCTCAAGGTTTTCACCGTAAACCACGTAACCGTCCCTGATGAGAATACTCATGGCAACCACCTCTAACTCCTTGAAAAGCTATGCTTTCGGGAGGAGTTAAAAAGGTGACGGAGAAAAGAGATCAAACGAACATGCTCTTAAGCACTTCTGCACAGCCGCACTTTCTCTCCTCCGGGATCTTCGGGATGCCCCTCTTGAGAAGCTCCTGAACCTTGTAGTTGTTCTCCGCCATGACCTTAAGGACTTCCTGGGCATCAACGGGCTTCTCGGCCCAGACGTCGTAGTCTGTGACGGTCGCTATGTTAACGTAGCACATTCCAAGCTCCCTAGCTAAGTTTATCTCGGGAACGAGCGTCATGCCAATGATGTGGGCGTACTGACGGAACATGAAGCTCTCAGCCCTCGTTGAAAAGCGCGGGCCCTCAATGCACACGTAGGTTCCCTTCTCGTGGACGGGGAAGCCGAGCTCTTTAGCAGTCTCGTAGAATATCTTCCTCATCTCGGGGCAGAAGGGGTCGGCCATCGAGACGTGGGCCACTTTGGGCCCGTTGTAGAAGGTGTAGTCGCGCTTTTTAGTGAAGTCAATGAACTGGTCGGTTATGACGATGTCGCCAGGTTTGTACTCCTCCCGGAGCGAGCCAACTGCCGTAATGCCTATGACCCTCTCGACTCCCAGCTCCTTGAGGGCCCAGATGTTCGCCCGGTATGGAACCTCGTGCGGCGGGAACTCGTGGTGCTTGCCGTGGCGCGGTATGAAGGCGACTTCAACGCCCTCGATTTCGCCTATCTCCACCGGAGCGGAGGGCCTTCCGTAGGGGGTGTGGACTTTTACAGTTTCTTTCGGCTCAAAGACGCCGTAAACACCGGAACCGCCTATGATGCCAATTTTCATGCTATCACCCAGTAGGAGTAAGGCTCTGGAGTTTATTATCTTTACCAGAAATTTAGATATATAGATATTCACTGTCGCTATATTCTATTTCGAAAATCTTTTTATATCCCCTGAGAAAGTCCATAGCGGTGGGAACATGAACGGGAGGAGGCTCACGGCACTTGTTTTGGTGGCCATCCTAACACTTTCGGTTGTTTATCTTGTGGAGATAGGAGGAAAGCCCGAAAAGCACACCAAAACGAAGAGCATAGAACCTGTTAAGAACGTTATAATACTAGTGGGGGATGGAATGGGTCTCACACAGGTCTACGTGGCAGACAAATACGCTCAGACAGTGCTCGGGATGAAGCTGATGATTCCAACAATAAAGACTAGGGGTCTGATAACGACGTATTCACTGAGCTCTGAGGTAACTGATTCGGCCGCGGCGGCGACAGCCCTGTTCTCAGGCTACAAGACCAACAACGGAATGATCAATGTGCTTCCGGACGGAAGGATTCCAAACAGAACCCTCGGAGAGATTTTCAAGGCAATGGGCAAGTCCATTGGAATAGTCACGACGACGAGAGTTACCCACGCGACGCCTGCTGGGATATACGCCCACATAAAGAGCCGCGAGGAGGAAGCCGAGATTGCAGAGCAGCTCCTAAAGTTCGAGCCAACGGTCATCCTTGGTGGAGGTTGGAAGTACTTCCTGCCAAAGGAAAAGGGCGGGAAACGGAAGGACGGCAGGAACCTCCTCGAGGAGTTCAGGAAGAAGGGCTACACCGTCGTGACGAGCAGGGACGAACTCCTCAAGCTCAACCCGTCAAAGGTGGAGCGCCTCATAGGTCTCTTCTCCAAATCCCACATGGCCTATGAAGTTGACAGGGAGAATATAGAGGAGTTCAAGAGCCAGCCGAGCCTCGCGGAGATGACCGAAGTTGCACTAAAAATCCTGAGCAAGAATCCAAATGGCTTCTTCCTTATGGTTGAGGGAGGGAGAATAGACCACGCCTGCCACGCCCACGATGCTAAGGCCGAGGTCATGGACACGATAGCCTTCGATGAAGCAGTCAAGGTCGCCCTCGAGTTCCAGAAAAAGCACCCCGACACGCTTGTGATAATAACCGCAGACCACGAGACCGCCGGAATGTCCGTTGGAAGAGGAACCTACTACGAGGCTAACATAACGGCATTGAAACCAATCTCGTGTAGTATACAGTACATGGTGGGCGAGATTAGCAAAAACCCTGAGAAGGGCGCGGTCGAAACTGTCCTCAGAGGGTGTGGGCTCACTCTAACCCCAGAGGAGGAGAAACTGCTCTTCAGCAGGCCCTTAACATCGAAGATAACCGATAAGGAACTCCTGAGGGAGTATCCAAGAATAAATGCCTACGTGAGAAACTGGGCCGGCTTCGTGCTCTCAAAAATTGAAAGCGAGAGGGCCAAAATCGGCTGGACTAGTTTCGCTCACACCGGTGTTCCGGTTCCAATATACGCGGTTGGACCAGATGAGGAGCTATTCAGGGGCTTCTACGACAACACTGAGGTTTACTCCAAAGTGCTCGCGGCCGCGGGGGCAAGCTCATGAAGGAGTGGAAGTTCCACGCCCTCCTTCTTTTCACGATTTTTCTCCTTGGTGGAGTCGTTTACAGCACCTCGCCCTACCACATAAGGCTCGAGAGACTGCACTTAGGGAAAGTCGTTAGAACCTCGGACAACATCGACTACGACGCGCCGACGAAGGTGGGCTTCCAAGACGTGTGGGTGAAGGTTAACGGGAAGATTTATCGCTTCGGGAACCTCCTGCGCGGCAACTGGTTGCTTGATGAATACTTCTCAAAAGGGGAAACCGTTCTCGTGGCCCTCCGGGGGAATGAAATTGAGTACGTCGTCTCGAAGAAGGTGCTCGTGGTAGGGCTCTACGCTCTCCTCTTCGCGCTCACTATAATAGCGGTGGCCGGAAAAAAGGGATTTAGGGTAGTTCTCGCGCTTGTCTACACCTTCACGATTATCTTTCTCATCTTGTATCCCCTCATCCTGCGTGGTTGGAATCCGGCGTTGCTATCCCTTGTGACACTCTTCGCAATCTCAGCCCTCACAATGGGAACCGTGGCAGGCTTCAACGAGAAGGGCCTCGCGGCGACCCTTGGAAGCTTCCTTGGAATACTCTCGGCGGGACTTCTTGGGCTCATCGGGCTCGAACTCAGCGGGCTGAATCCTGGGGGCTTCACCGAGTTCTCGGAAATGCTCTTCTTCTCAGGCCACTTTCTCGATATGAAGGCCCTCTTTATTGGAACGCTCATAATGTCCTCCAGTGGAGCCATAATGGACGTCTCGATAGACATTGCGAGCGGTCTCTATGAGGTTCACAAGAAAGCGAAAATAACGGGAGAGGAGCTTTTCAAAAGTGGAATGAACATCGGTAGGGACATAATAGGAACGATGGCCAACACGCTTATCCTCGTCTATGCTGGTGAAATGACGGCTGGGATACTATTCTTTATGGCCAAGAACGCTCCGCTGGCGGTCATCCTTGACTACAACTTCATAGCAGCGGAGGCGCTTCTGGCACTCTCAGGCTCGATAGCCCTCGCATTGACAATACCATTCACAGCCTTCGTGTGCTCAAAGCTTTACGGAGTCTCACTGAAAGGGGACAAAACTTTAATAACCTTTGGGAACTAAACTATTTTGGAGGTGAGAGCATGGAGAACGGAAAGCCCGTCAAGCTCGTCCTGCCGGAGGTAAGGAATCCCATTTTCATCGAAGGATACCCTGGAATAGGCCTCGTTGGACACATAGTGGTCAACTTCCTGGCCAAAGAACTGGGAATGGACATGATAGGCTACGTTGAGAGCCCGTTCCTCCCGCCCATGGCACTCATCCTCGAAGGGAAGCCCAACCCGCCACTCAGGTTCTACGGCAAGGACAACGTAATCCTCGCGGTTGCAGATATCTACCTCCCGCCAACCCTAGTCAACGAGATAGCGAAGGAACTCGCGAACTACCTCAAGGAAATGAACGCTCAAAAGGTAATCTCCATAGGAGGAATCGGTATAGGATTCTTCAAGGAGAAAATGGAAGTTTGGGGCGTCGGGGCGCGTGAGGAGCTCAACAGGGAGCTTGAAGAGGCGGGGGCAAAGATACTCCAGTACGGCTCGATAATGGGCATGAGCGGAAAGCTCCTCTGGGAGGCAAGCAGGAGAGGCCTCGACGCCTACGTCCTCCTCGGCGAGACCTTCGGAGACAGGCCAGATCCCAGAGCTGCAGCCAACGTCATAGAGGTTCTCAAGAAGCTAACGCCAATAGACGTCTCGACCGAGCCCCTCATCAAGGAGGCGGAGATGATCGAGGAACAGCTCAGAAAGATGCACGAGCAGATGGAACAGGCGAGGAAAAAGGAGATGAAGCAGTACGAGAGCATCTACCTATGAGGTGGTGAAAATGAGAGCGGTAATCCTTGGCGGCATTGCGAGGCGCGTCTTAGACGAACTCCTAAAGAACCCCTACAGGACGATAGAGCTCAGGAGCGCGAGGAACGTTCTAGCGGTGGAAAAGGCGATGGACGAAGCTTTGAGGCTCTTCCTAACCTATGATCCCATTGAGGATGTCTCCACAGGGACGGAAGGCCTGCTCGCAGACCTCATGGAGGCAAAGCAGCTCGAAATGAGGATTCCGTGGGAGGAAAGCGATGAGCGTGAGATAACGGTCTGCAGGGCAAAGGTGAAGCTCGTTGGACTCGGAAGGGTCGTTGAAGTCGAGAGAAGTGAAAGGATACTTGTCGCAAAAGTGAGGGAACTGCTCCCACACGAAATGAACATGGGTTAAAACAGTTTCATCTGTTTCCCCCTCGATTTTCTGTCCCTTTTCGGAGGTTCGAGCTTTCTGAACTCAAGGCTCTCTTTTTCAAGGAGTTTTCTGGCTCCAGATGTTAGGGAAGGGGCAACGAGAATTCCCCTAACGTTATCATGCTCCTCGCGGAGGGTTTCAACGTAGCGCTTGAGCTGGCTGACCGCGTGCAGGTCAGCCCTCCTGCGCTTGAGCTCAAGGACAACGATGTTCCCGTCCTTATCAACACCGAGGACATCAACTATACCGTGTTTAATCGGCTTCTCGCGGTAGAGGGGCCTGAAGCCGGGCTCTATAAGCTCTGGGTTTTCAAAGATGAGCTCCGCCATCTCGGCCTCGCTACCGGTCAGGGCCAGCTCCTCGTAGTCCTCGGCGTGGAAGACCGCGATTAGATAAACCTCCTCAAGCTCGACCTCGAGGGTTTCCCTCGGCTTTCTTCTGACCGAGATGAGGACTGGCTTTTCGCGGAGCTCAAGTCGAACGACGCTACCAGGTGGTTGCCAGTTGACTGGCTCGCGCTTCTCCTTCTGGTGTATCAGAAAAGAACCGTCAGGCTTGACGATTATTACCCTGTCGCCGGGACCGAGTTCACTCTTTGCTCTACCGTCGTAGTGAACACGACATCTTGCAAATATAGTCAGTATCCCCTCTGAGGAAACGGCCGAATCCACAAGGAGCTTTATTTCCTCTGGAGACGGGTTTTCTCTGAGCTCAACCTTGGGCATATAGAAAAAGTGGGGAGAGGGATTAAAAGATTAATCCTCAACTCCCTTCTCGGTGATCCTGAAGACGGCCTCACCCTCTGGCAGGTGCGGGCTGTCTATCAGACGAGCCACGCGCTTGCCTGCCTTGCCCTTCCTGAGGTAGACCCTGAGCGTTGCGGAATGGGCGAGTATGTGACCGCCGACGGGCCTCGTCGGGTCGCCGAAGAATGCATCTGGCTTGGCCTGAACCTGGTTTGTGACGAAGACCGCTATATCGTAGAGATCCGCCAGACGGTGCAGGTCGGAGAGGTGCTTAGCCAGCTTCTGCTGCCTCTCTGCCAGGGTTCCCCTTCCGACGTACTCGCTCCTGAAGTGGGCCATGAGCGAGTCAACGACGAGGAGCTTAATCGGTCTGTCTGTTGATGCCTTCTCCTTGATTATCTCCTCGGCCTTCTCGACGAGGAGCATCTGGTGGTTGCTGTTGAAGGCCCTTGCAATGTAGATGTTCTTGAGAACCTCGTCGGGGTCAAGGCCCCTCGCTTCCGCTATCTGCCTTATTCTCTCGGGTCTGAATGTGTTCTCGGTGTCAATCCAGATGACGGAGCCGCCGAGTCCACCTTCTTCGGGTGGCTTCTGAACCATGACAGCTAGAGTGTGGGCGAGCTGGGTGTTGTGAAGGACGAGACCGTTCGGTGCTATGAAGTTGTGGGTCTCCGGAACGACAAGGTCGTAAACCCAGTCGTTGTAGTCGATGAGCTCAACGGACTTAACCTCGTAGAACTCAAGCTTTTTGACGAGTTGGATGAACTCAAGGGCCTTCTTGGCTATCTTCTCGCGCTTCTCAATCTCACGCAGGAGAGCGGAGACTACTTTGCCCCTCAGCGGCTCGCGCTTCGGAAGTCCTCTGGTGCGATAGTTGGCAATCTGCCTCTCGGTGAAACCATGCTTTCTAAGGGCAGTCCACGGGAACGGAAGTTCCGGTTTTTCTCCGCGTTCAATCGCGTTCTTTGCGAGTTCCAGTCTGTTGAGAGCATCCCTGAAGTATTCCGCAATTCTTTCGAGGGTCGTCTCCGTAAACCAGACGTTCTTACTGCGAGTTAGTATGTGGTAGGCGGTTTCATTGTCCCTCTTGGGCAGTCTGAAGTGCCTGTAAAGAGCGGCCAAGTACCGGGCAACAACGGGTGGATACCTTCCAACGCCACCATGGGAAAGCTTCGAGTTCTTGAGAAGGGAAGCCCTAAGAACCGCGTCGAATGAAGCCCTGCCCTCGCCGGTTATGAAAATCCTGTAGTATGTTCCGCCGTCGATTTCCTTCTCCGAGACCGCAGGCGAGATGCCAAGGCGCTTCAGCAGGAAAACCAGACCATTTGCAAGGTTCCTGCTCTTAGTCACGAATTCAACGTGGGATTTCGCAACGTGGCCGTCTCCATCGAGATATCCGGCGAGGAAGCTCACTATCGCGTCCTCATCGCCGTTGAGTATTTCCTCAGGAACTGCCTTGCTTTGGGCGTTTGAAGTCGAAAGCTCCCCGAGCCACTCGGCAGTTTTCTTGCGTAGGAGTATCCTGTAGAGGCCGCGCCTGACTTCGACCTTAGGTTCGTAGCCGTCGTGGCGCTTGATGAATTCAACTACGAAATCCCTGAGTCCTTCAGAGGCCGTCGTTATGGAAAGCGGGTTCGATGTCCCCTCTGCAACGAAGAGGCCGAGGAAATAGGCCCGCTCATCGGGCACCTTCTTTGAATTCGCTGGAACCTTGCGAACGCCAACTATTACGTCGCCCTCCCTGAGCTCCCCGGCGCGAACCCACTCAAGGCCGTTTCTGAAGACGAGAACCGGGTGAACTGCGGTTATTCTGAGCGTCCTTCCGCGGGACAGGTTGAGCTGAAGTATCTTCCCCACCCTCTCACGGTACAGGTAGGACGCCTTAGTGCGCCTTATTTCTCCGGTCGCCGGGTCAAAGGTGTAGACGCTCACCGTTTCCAGTGGAACCGCAAAGCCAGTGTCGAAGGGAACCTCGCCGTTCAAGGCCCTGTATCTTTCATACATCTCTTCAATGGTCTCGAAGTGAACGAGGGTGTCGTTCTCGTAGTAGACTGGGGTGTCCTTGGCGAAGCACTTGCCGCTCCCAAACTCACCGAAGACCTCGGTTATGGCCTGGGTCTCTATTCCACCACCGAGGAGCTTGTCGAGGGCTTTGCTTCCAGTGGAAATCCTGCCTATGGCTTTCCTCTTCTTTAGATATTCGTCGGCGCGCATGAAAGTTCCAATGTTGGCCGCTTCCCTCGCGGCTTGGATTATCTTGAGTGCGGCGCCCTCACTTATCCCCGCTATCTCCTTGAGCTCAAGGGGTGAAGCGACGGCTATGGCCTCGATTGTATCATATCCCGCCTCGCGGAGCTTCTCAGCGGTGGCGGGGCCTACGCCTGGAAGATCTTCAAGGGTCTTGATTTCCTTGTCCCTTGGGCGTGAGGCGGTTGACTCCGCATCATCAACAACGTCGAGCTCCTCAAACTCGTCGAGCTCCTTAACATCATCCTCAACCTTCTTCTTCCTCGCCATGAAACTCACCCAATACCTTTGTCGAGAGTAAGCCTCAGGGGTTAATATGCTTTTTGCTCGGGTGGATTGAAACAGTGAACTTTTAAGATTTTCGTCCATTCCAAAAACCAAACGTTTTTAGGGCTCAAAATTTACTGAAAAGCCTAGAAGTAAGAGAACTAATAGAATAAACCAAGAAAAATACCTTCTTAACTGAAAAAGCTAGACCAAAGGCAACGTAGGTCACAGTTTTTGAGTTCTAAGCCCCTCGATTTGCACACCCCATTGTTTGATGTGGAAACATTCAATACAACCAAGTGGAGTTTTTCCAGTGGAAACATAGGTCTTTTTCGATGCCCATCGAAAAGACCCCCCAGAGTTTCATTTCCACTGGAACTGGGATAAGGAAATGGACGGGTCAAAGGAGCCTTACATTTGAAAACAGTGTTTTAGCGAGAATTTTTTGTATGCAAATGATAATATGTTCAAAATGTTTTTAATTAAGTTGACTAGATATCCATTGTTTCGTTCTCAGCTATTTAAGTCTTTACTGAATACATAAACATTGTTCATGCAAAAGATTAAAAGCCAAAAACGTATAATAAATGGGAGTGTTTTCACCAAAAGAGACGAACAGTTGGGTGTAGCCGTTTCCCGGTTCCAGTGGAAATGAAACTCTCTGGGGCTACAATTCTGTTTAACTATACGGGTTTATCAAATTCTTTAGTTTAACTCCAATGCTTAGAATGGGACACTAATGCACTATATTGGATAGACATTTATGTTCATTTTTCTTTCAGTGGAAATTGAGCATGCCGGTTTATGATCACTTTACTTTTGTAAAATTAAATGCTCGTTTCTGTTCATTAAGTGTTCCAATTTCCTTTGGAGCACCTTGCCTATCAAGTGAAAACCGGTATCCCATTTGGACAGGTTCATGACAAACAAAGGATATAAACCCTTCATCCTAGATTGGTTGGCTTTCCACTGTGTCCAGTGCTTCGGGTGGAGAATGCTATAACAATAGTTCCCACAGTTGGAAAATAGTCGCACTATATGTTACATAAAGTTTGCTCAATTCAATATATGTGTGCTAATAAAATATGAGCAGTGTGTCTAAATGAAGGGGGAGAGCTTTATTTCCACTGGAACTAAAATCGGTGATGGCCATGGACGACTACCTGAGCTCAATATTCGAGAAGTACCTTCATGCCAAAAAGATATTCAAAAACAAAGAGGTGCTTAGGCATAGTTACACCCCTAAGGAGCTACCCCACCGAAAAGAGCAGATAGAAGAGCTTGCCCATATCCTCGTCCCCGTTTTGCGCGGTGAAACACCATCCAATGTCTTCGTTTATGGTAAGACTGGAACCGGGAAGACTGTTACAGTAAAGTTCGTTACAGAGGAACTCAAGAAGATCTCCGAGAAGTATAACGTTCCCGTTGAGGTTATATACATCAACTGTGAAATCGTTGACACGCAGTACCGCGTTCTTGCAAACATAGTCAATCATTTCAAAGAGGAGAGCGGTATTGAGGTTCCCCTGGTGGGCTGGCCTACCGACGAAGTCTACGCTCGACTTAAAGAAGTCATTGATTCAAAGGAGCGCTTTGTAATAATAGTCCTCGACGAAATTGACAAACTCGTAAAGAAGAGCGGAGACGATATTCTCTATTCCCTGACGAGGATTAACACCGAGCTTTCAAGGGCCAAGGTGAGCATCATTGGGATATCCAATGACCTCAAGTTTAAGGAGTACCTCGACGCCCGCGTTCTGTCAAGTCTGAGTGAGGAGGAAGTTGTCTTCCCGCCATACGATGCTACCCAGCTCAGGGACATCCTTATGCAGCGTGCGAAGGACGCTTTCAACGAGGGAGTCCTCGATGATGCAGTTGTTCCCCTCTGTGCCGCCCTTGCTGCAAGAGAGCACGGCGATGCGAGGAGGGCGCTTGATCTTCTCAGAGTAGCGGGTGAAATAGCAGAACGTGAGGGTGCGAGCAAGGTAACCGAGAGGCACGTGTGGCTTGCGCAGGAGAAAATAGAGCAGGACACCATGGAAGAAGTTATAAAGACCTTGCCCCTCCATTCAAAGGTCCTTCTGCACGCGATAGTGCTCCTCGACGAGAACGGAGAACTTCCAGCCAACACCGGGGAGGTGTACTCAATTTACAAGTCCCTCTGTGATTACATCGACCTTGACCCGCTCACCCAGCGCAGGATAAGTGATTTGATAAACGAGCTCGATATGCTCGGTGTGATTAACGCCAAAGTCGTGAGCAAGGGCCGCTATGGTAGAACGAAGGAGATACGCCTTAATGTGACGCCTCACAAAGTAAAGAAAGTCTTCAGTCAGGATGACCAGCTCAGGCCTCTCCTTACCCTTAACCTCTCCCGCCAGAGGAGGCTGATCTGATGCTCGTTAAGGATCTAATGAAGAACAATTACCTCATAACACCTTCCGCCTATTACCTTTTAGAGCCCCATTACCAGCGGGACTTTACACTGGCCGAGCTGATAAAATTCGCCAAGGCTAAGGGCTCTTTTGTCATTACCTCCTCAATAGCCCAGGAGTTCCTGGAGTTCAAAGGCCTCCTTAAGACTACTGCAGACGTGGATTCTGTTGAAGTTTCAGAGACGGGGGAGGGGGAAAGTTCTATTTCCACTGGAAATGGGGGTATAGAAGAGCCCTTGGGACTTTCCATTCCTGAAAATGCCTCCGAAAATGAGGTGTTTTCTGAGGGGGAGAGTTTGATTTCCACTGGAGCTGAATGTGAAGATTCTGTAGCTGAGCCCCCCTCTGATGTTGTAGAATCGAATACAGAGGAGGCTTCTCCGGAGTCTCTTCCAGTGGAAATAAATGAGGTTGCCGAAGACACTGACTCAGAAGATACTGATCTGGAGCCGAATGATGAGATTGACGGACAACCCAGTGATGAACCTGGAGAGACTGGGGAAGAAGAAAATGGAATCGAACCAAGAATAGTCTACGGCGATTATGGGATTCCAATAGCTTATGTTGAGGAGGAAGTTCCAGAGGGCGAGAAGAGTTATTCCGTTTACGAGGACGTCATTATTACGCCAAATCCGGAGTTCTACTATCGTGCCGCAGAGATGCCGGATGAATCTGAAGTTGTGTTCGATGTCAAGAACGTTAAGTTCTCCCCTCCAAAGGCCAACAATTCGGCCGGCAAAGAGGGAGAGCTCCTCGTTGAGGCGTATCGCCTTTACTTCCGCTCGCGCCTGAAGAAGATGCGCAGGATTTTCCGGGAGAACCCGGAAATCGGGGGGATAATCGACATCGGGAAGCTCAGTTACATCCAGCCAGGCTCTGAAGTTACTGTCGTCGGCCTGCTTACCGATAAGAGGGAGACAAATAAAGGCTACGTCCTTGAACTTGAGGATGCAACGGGCAGAATCAAGGTTTTCATAAACAAGGATCGGGAAGATGCGAAGCTTGTCATGAACATTATGCACGATTCAGCCGTTGCGGTTTCTGGCAAATACTCTGGTAGGGGCATGATATTCGCGGATCATCTCTATCTCCCGGACGTTCCAAAGGTTCGTTCTCCCAAGCCTCCCCTCAAGGAGAAAGTCTATGCAGTTTTGCTGAGCGACATTCACGTTGGCTCCAACAAGTTCTGCGAGAAAGCCTTTGAAAAGTTCCTTGAGTGGCTCAACGGCAACGTAGAAAATGAGGCCCACGCCGAGCTCGTCAGCAGGATTAAATATATGATCATAGCGGGTGACGCCGTTGATGGCGTGGGTGTCTATCCCGGCCAGTACGAAGAGCTCGCTATCCCTGACATCTTTGATCAGTATGAGGCCCTTGCAAACCTCCTCCGCAACGTTCCGAAGCACATCCACATTTTCATCGGCCCCGGAAACCACGACGCCGCGAGAACTGCCCTTCCGCAGCCCGGCTTTTATGAGGAGTACGCCCGCCCGATATACCGCCTTAAGAACGTTACTGTAATCAGCAATCCAGCTGTCGTGAGGCTTCATGGTAGGGATTTTCTCGTAGCCCATGGCAGGGGAATCGAGGACGTCGTCACGGAAATTCCCAACAGAAGCCACCACCGCCCCGCCGAGGCAATGGTCGAACTGCTGAAACTGAGGCATCTTGCTCCAACTTTCGGGGGGAAAGTTCCCATTGCGCCAGATCCTGAAGATTTGCTCGTCATTGAGAGCGTCCCCGATCTCTTCCAGGCTGGCCACGTCCACGTTATGCAGTACAAGATCTACAACGGTGTCTTCGTCATAAACACTGGCACTTGGCAGGCCCAGACAGAGTTCCAGAAGATGGTCAACATCGTCCCGACTCCCGCTAAGGTTCCAATAATAGACGTTGAGACCGCCCGCCTACGTGCGGTTATAAGCTTCGAGCAGTTCTGCGAGGGGGTTTGAATGGGAGAGAAATTTAAAAGTTTCAAAGGTCATTGTTGTGAGAACCTAAGTGGGGGCATGAAAATGGGGAACACCAAGACACTTATAGATATCATGACGTGGATCACCGGAGGAAAGTTCAGTTCAGATGAAATGAAACTCTTCAACGATGCAAGGCAACTTTATGA
>Ga0256842_1000652_pt1 | contig 30348 bp, 23 predicted proteins | sample 4559240metaG_FD_185973 | JGI IMG/M metagenome (GOLD analysis project Ga0256842, IMG submission 185973) | Hydrothermal vent microbial communities from Guaymas Basin, Mexico - 4559-240 | ecosystem: Environmental > Aquatic > Marine > Hydrothermal vents | place: Mexico: Guaymas Basin | collected... | reverse complement strand
TGCTGATAAAATAACTATTGATAATTGGACAAGAGAACAAGCTTTTCAATATATTCAAAAAGAAATTTTTTATGGAACAACAATTCATGAAGTTGGTCACAACTTAGGTTTAAGACATAACTTTGCTTCTCATACAGATAGTTTGAACTTTTTCCCTCAGTACTGGGATATAAGACTTGGAGATGCTACACAATTAGATTCAACAAAAGGTGTTCAGCCAAGATATCTTGAATCAAAAGATATAATTCAAGAACAAAATGAAAAGGGTATTGTTGAGTATCAATATACTTCTATTATGGATTATGGTGGAAGAGCAAATACTGATTTTCAAGGCTTGGGAAGTTATGATGAAGCTGCAATTATGTTTGCTTATGGTGATAAAATTCAAGTTTTTGATAATGACAGTGCTCAATTATGGCAATATAGAGATAAACAAGTAAATATTGCTAGAGACATTTATAAAAATCAACATTATACAAGAATTTTATATGATAATAATGTTGATGGAGTTGAATTTGGTATTTTAAAATTCTTAGGTGGTGCTACTGCTAGTGCTAGTTATGTAAAAAATAAAGAACAAAACCTAGATGCTTTATATGGTCATCGTAAGTGGGTTGACTGGAAAACAGTACTATACACTAAAGACGATCAAGAAGTAAAAGATGATCCCTCTCTATATTTAAAAGATAGAGCAAATGATGATAATGGAAACCCTGATGGTTTAGTTGAAGTACCTTATGCTTTTTGTTCTGATGAATATCATAGTGGAACTTATAAATGCTATAGGTTTGCTATGGGTGTTGATATGTACGAATCTATTGTAAATCAAGAAGAATATTTTGATAATTGGTATTTTATAACTAACTTCAAAAAAGGTAAAAGCTTCTTTTCTGAAAATAGTAATGGATATCAAAGAAGAATTTATGGAAGGCTTGATTTTATTGCAAATCAATTCAAACATTGGGTTTATGAAGCTCTTATTGCAAGAGATAATCAGGGTTGGGGCTTAGGTGATTCAGCTCGATATCATGGTGAAGACTTAACAGTTGGAGCTCTTGAGTCATTTAATTTCTTTACTAAAGTATTAGGAAGTATTGACCCTGGTTTTTATACACTAAATGCAGATAATCAATATGAGTTAACAAGAACAAAAGATTATTTAAATAATTGGGATGAACAAGCTCAAGCTGGTGAAATAGAAGTTCCTCTTGGGGTTGGTAAATATCAAGAATCATCTTATGATACATCTTTAGGATATAGTTACTATTATACTCCAGTTATTCAAGGTGTTTGGTATGACAAAATTCTTGCAATGTTTATTTTAGGTGATGAACATACAAATTTTATGGGTGTTGATGCATCTGCTGATATGTTATCTTATGCTATTGCTTATACTTCTATTTTTACAGAAGATTTAATGAGAACAATGGCGGGTATTATTTTAGACAGGCCTCAATATTATGCTCCTTTTATTTATAATAATGAATATCACAATCCTTTAGGTCTTTTATTTAATGAAAATGCTTTAGGTTCAGGACTACTTAGTGAAGATGTTGCAAATGCAAATGATCAATTATTTAAAGAACATAGTACTGAGTTCAAATATATAAAAGCTAAAAATCCATTTTATGTTAAATATTATGCTATTGTTTTAGGGTTTTCATATTTTACAGATGTAACTCGTTTTGATTTTGAAAAATCAATGGAAATCAATGTTATTGCAAGTGGTAATTCATTTATTCCTACTGATTTTGATGATTTAGAAGATCCAATTAAAAATACTGTTATCTCCTCTTTTGGTGGAGATGAAGCAACGGCTAGAGCTAAGTGGCAAGATAGTACTGTTGCTGTTGTAGATCCTTTAAGTAAAAGAACTTATTTTGCTGTTAATATGTATGCAAAACAAACTCTTTCAAATACTAGTTTAGCTAAAATATCTATTGGATATGAGTTATTAAAAGATTTTAAAGTTTTAAGTGATAATTATAACTCAGCTAAAGCTGATTACGATGCAACACCAAATGATAGTGCAAAATACGATGCATTCGATAATGCTCGTAAACTTTTAAGAGAGAAGAGAGATTATATCGATCTGATCACTAAAATGATGTTCTATTTTAAACACCCTGACTACTAGGAGGAAGGAATATGAAGAAATATTTATTATTATTTGTTGTGATTTTACTTTTCGCATCTTGTGCTCAAGATATGGGCGATATTGATAGAACACAACCAGATAGAATTGATAAAGAATTATTTAACTCACAAGATGAGTGGTATATGAGAAATACTGTTATTGATGTTCCTTATTCTACAGGTTTCTCATTTATTGGACAACAAGGTTCAACTGAGTTAATCAGATGGAGAATTACAGAGAGTTATCTTTATGCACATAGAGCTCATGATTGGGTAGATGGAAGTGAAGAGTATTTAGTAGAAAAAGATGTTAATGGTAATGAAATTTATTATGGTGCACCTGTTGCTGTTTATGCCATTAAATCTCATTTTGATGTACAAAGACAGTACAACCCTTCAACTGGAGAAGAAACTAATGTTATAGTAGAAAATACTTCTGATAAAAATTGGTGGGAAAGAAAATACATGAGAGTTGATTGGTCAAAAAATCTAGTTAAAGATTTTAGATATGGTACAATTTCTAAAATACCATCAAGCTCAATTTCTTTTTATGTTTCCGAAACAGATGAAGATTCTAAAGAAGCTCCTAAAGTATCAAAAGATTATATTGATATAGTTGGTATGATATTTTCTGAACCCGAAACTTTTACTTGGGGGGACAATAAATACCCTTATTGTTACTTATATTCAGCTCAACATCTTGATTGTTTAGGTCAACGAATTAAATATAGAACTTCTTTTCTAAAAAAAGATTTAAAAAATGATTATAAGGCACATAGTTATAATGATGTGAAATTTGCTAAATTTGGTTTTTTTAGAACAGATAGATATAAATATGATCGTTGGAAAGGGTTTTCTCAAAGAGAAGATTTACATTTGATAAATAGATGGAATATCTGGCAAAAAGGTGATGCTAATAAATCTATTGCTGAAAGAAAAACAAGAAAGATAGTATACTATTTAAATGATACTTTTCCTGCTGACTTAGTTGATGAAGCTCAAAAAGTTGTTTGTTCTTGGAATAGAATATTAAAATCAACTGTGGCTAAATCTAAAGGTATGGATGTTGATTTTAATGAAGAGTATTTAAAAGTTAATGGTGAATACTTTGGTGATGGAAGTACTGCTCTTGGATTAACAAAAGATGAAGTTTGTAAACCTTATTTAACTAGTTTACCTGATATTTTTGTTTTGTGTCCTAATAACCCTGTTAAAAAAGGTGATCCTGAATATTGTGGAAAAGAGGGAACTAATCCTCAAATTGGTGATTTAAGATACAGTATGATTTATTGGATAGCTAATCCTCAGTTGAGTTCCCCTTTAGGTTATGGACCAGCTGCTGATGATAGTGAAACCGGTGAGATCTTCCAAGCAAATGCTTTTGTTTATGGAAATGCAGTAGAAACTTATGTTAGTTATGTAATGGATCTTGTTGATTTATTAAATGGAGATATTGATATTTTTGATTATACAAGTGGTAAATACTTAGAGGATTATATTAAAAATTTGAATATTTCAACAGAAGCGAAATCATTGGTTATTAATCATGATAAAACAATGTCTCAAGATATGGTTAAAAATTATGACAAAATATCTAATTTCTTAAGAAATGGTGATTTTACAAAAACTATTTCTGCTGCGGATAGATTGGAAGAACTAAAAGGAACAGAACTTGATAGTTTATTATCTACAAATGCTTTAAAATCAGGTTTTAAAGGTCAATTTATTGATGAAAATGGAGTTTTTGATAGTAATGCTTTTAATAAAATGTCAGTTTTTGATATTATCAATATTAAAAAGTTAGAAAAACAAGACGAATTTAAGAAAAAACTGGCTGAAAATACAGTTATGTTAAATAGTTTTAATGATCAAACTATGCTTTCTTATGCTAAGAAATTAAAAGATAGTGGAATGACAAGAGAGCAAATTAGAGAAAATATTAGAAAGAATATTTTCTTTTCAACAACTTTACATGAAGTTGGTCATACAATGGGACTTCGTCATAATTATCATTCTTCTTCTGATGCTTTAAACTATTTTAACCAATATTGGGACTTAAAATTAGCACAAGCTGGTTCAAATAGATTAGAACCAGAATACAAAAGAGCTCCAACTAAAGCAATGTTAGAACAAGGTTTGAGAGAAAATCAATATACATCTATTATGGATTATTTAATGAGAGCAAACTCAAGCTTAAAAGGCCCAGGTTTATATGATTATGCTGCAATTCATTATGGTTATGGTAATCAATTAATGGTATTTGATGGAAGTGGTTATGATTTAGATTCTTATGATAAATTAAAGTCAGATGATTATCACTATACTCAAGTTCCTTATTTATTGAAAAGGGATTTTGATCCAAATACTACAAGTGCTGAAGATTTAAAAAATGCAATGAGATCTAGAAAGTGGACTCAATTAACTACTTATGATGATGCTTTATGTACAAAAGATGAGCAATGTAATGGTGGTATTTGTAATAAACATGGTGAATGTGTTCAATGTTTAACAAATTCTGATTGTTCAGATGCTTCTAAGCCTTTTTGCTCAGTTGATACAGGTGAGTGTATTGAAAACTTGGAAGTTCCTATTGATTTCTGCAGTGATGAACAAGTTGGAACAGATTGGAAGTGTTACCGTTTTGTTGAAGGTGCAGATTTTTATGAAAGAACAAAGGCAAGAATAAGCTTATATGATGATTACTATTATATCAGAAACTTTAAAAGTGGTAGAGCATTGTTTGGTATGAACTTATGGGGTTACATTGTTGGTGCATATCGTAGATTTAATCAATTTGATACTCAATTCAAATATGCAGTATATGAGTCATATATAAAAAGACATGATAGTAGTTTTATAACTGACTCTACAAAAGGTGAGCATTTTATTATGGGTACAAAAAATATTATGAATTTATTTGCAAATACTTTACAGACAGCAGATCCTGGTGTTTATGTTTATGATGCAAATAGTAATTTATATACTCAAGATAGAGTTGTTTATGATTTTGAACCAGAAGAAAATCAAGGTCAAACTTTAATTTATCCTGGTCCTCATGCTAAATATGAATCCGATTCTTATGATCCTAATTTAGGTTATTACTATTATTATAAAGCTGCTGTTCAAGGTGTTTTATATGATAAAATTTATGCTATGATAGGTATGAGTAATCCTTTATTTGTACCAAGAGGTGAAAGTTTTGGTGGTGTACTTAAAAAATATGCAATTAGTTTATATACCTTGTATCCTGCTGAAGTACAAACAGTGTTAGGTGGTATTTATAGCGAAACACCAAAATCTTTTGGTCCATATTTTGTAGTTAATCAAGATGGTACTAGAACCTTTAAGGGTAGAAAAGCAGTGTTTTTAACAGAACAAGAAAAACAAGATTTTGAAAATGAAACTAAAGAATATGTAGATCCTGATATTCAATATACAACTAGGTTATATAGTGGTTGGGTTATTCCTGCAATGTTCCAAACTACATGGTTAACATCTTCATTATATGATAGTGCAAGAATTGGTGTTGTTGGAAGTGGAGAAGATTATCAACCTGATTTTGCTACTTTAACTGAGTATGATGGAACAAATGAAGCTACTGCAGATTATATTACCGTTACTGATCCAAGCACACACAGAACATATTTTGCTCTAAAATATAATAACTTCCATGATAATTCAGTAAATGAATTTAATCTTGGCTGGGAATTAGTTAAGCATGTTAGAAAAATGTATCAAGAAGGTGGACATGCAGAATGGCAATATTCTAGTGAAATAGAAAAAATGGATGTAATTAGAGGATTTTATCATCATTATAAATAATGTAAGGGGCTTAGCCCCTTACATTATTTATAATTCTTTAGACTTATACTTAACTTAGAATTTACTTAAAAATCCTTCTATCCTAATAAATTATTGAAAAATCTTTATTTTTTGATATATATATCTTATATTAATAATAAGTTTAAAGAGGTTTTTATGTTAATCTATCTGAAATCATTAAAGAAAAATAATATTTATTTATTGAATATATTATATTTAATATTTAGTATATCATTCAGTTCTTGCTCTATAGCAACAGAAAAGCCCAAATGTTACGACCACAATGATCCTAAATGTGTTTTTACAACTTGTGAAACAAATAAAGGTTGCTCTGAAGGCGAATATTGTGACCCTGAATCTAAAGAATGTATGCCAAGTACCGACTTTTGTAAAGATATAACTTGTGACAATGGAGGATTTTGTACAGTTACAGATAATAAACCATATTGTGAGTGTAAAAAAGGATTTATTAGAAGTGGACTAAGGTGTGTAAGTGAAAATTTATGTGCCGGAATAGCTTGCGGTAAGGGTAGTTGCGTAATAAAAGATGGAGAAACAACCTGTAATTGTGATGATGGCTATTATACAGATAGTTTGAGTTGTAAAAAAGATTTTTGTTATGGAATTAATTGTATAAATGGTTCTTGTGCAGTAAAAGAGGGGAGTTCAGAGTGCATTTGTGATTGGGGTTATGGAAATTTAGAAAATGACAAGTTAAAATGTGTTAATTTATGTAAAAATGTTAATTGTGCAGAAAATGAAAATTGTGTTTTAGGTGAGTGTATAGAAAATACTTCTTTTTGTAGTAAAAATAATATATGTGTAAATGAACATCATTGTTGGGATACATTTTATAATGAAGATTTAACATTAACCAATGAATTTAAAACTTATGATATGCCATCTTGTAAGCAGGTAGGGCAAATTTTTGTAATTCCTAAAAATCAAAAGTGGCATATTGAATTAAGAGATTTACCTAGTAATTCAAAGGTATTTATATATGATAGTCATTTTTTGAGTAAAACTAGTTTTACTCCATTATTTTTAAGTAATATGTCAAATAACGGAAAAATTGATTTCAACTTTAGGTCTAATCAAAGTGGAGAGCATTTAATATTAATAGAAAGAAACAATGTATTTACTACAAATTCATATAAAATTAAAGCTAGTTGCATAGAAAATTGTAAATTAAATTCAACTAGATATCCTGTGATTTTAGTTCATGGATACGCAGGAACAGATAATTATTTTGGTATAGCTGATTATTTTTGGAGAGTAAAAGATACTTTAACAGAAAAGGGATATTTAGTTTTTACTCCTCATACTAATCCCATAGATGTATCAGAAGATAGAGCAAATCAACTTGCTACTCAAATAGACAAGATTTTAGAACAAACTGGAGCTAGAAAAATTAATTTAATTGCACATAGTCAAGGAGGGCTTGATTCTAGAATTTTAATATCAGGATTAGGCTATGCAGATGTTGTTGCTAGTTTAACAACTATAGGGACTCCGCATCATGGAATTGGTATTCCAGGGGAAAACTTAGTCTCCGTTCAAGATTTTTCTCCTGAGTATGCTGAAAATATTTTCAATCCTAAGTATCCAAATAAAAATACTGTTAAATATTGGTCTTATTCTTCAAGAACATGTGGAATATTGCAATTTACCTGTCAAGATGAAAGTGAGGGGGAAAGGGTTAATATATTACTTGCCACAAGTCATGTTATTTTAACAAATAAATATGGAGATAATGATGGGGTAGTTCCTACATACTCAATGATTTGGGGAGAACATATAAGAATGCTTTTTGCAGACCATTTTGATGAAATTGGACAGATTTTTGATAATGATACTGAAAATGATGCATTTAGACATTTAGAATTTTATGAAAATGAAATGATAAGGCTAAAAGCTTATGAGTTTTAAAATAGAGTTACAATTAAGTCTATCGTTACCCCATTTTTTTTTATTATTTAGCAGATTCTTAAAAAATGTTGAATATTTTTTATTATTTGTATATAATACATAGAGTTTTATGGAGTTTCTTATGATGAAATTATTTTTAACAGTTTTGTTAATGTTTATGTTTTCTACTTTTTCCTTCGCAAGAGACCCGCTTGAGGAAATAGATGGTACTGAATCATGGTATGAAGGAACAATGGAAGGAAATGGGGATGTTGTTTATTATAATGAATCATACGAGAAAGATATGAAAATTTATTTATCATATCTTAAATCAAAACAAAAAAATAAATCTGAAGCTAAATCAATTAGTTATAAGGTAAATAGAAGAAGAAAATCTGAAAAAGTTGAAAGTAAAGATGATGAGATTGGGGAGCTTGGTTCAATTAAAGAGGATGAAAAGCTTGGTGATGATTTAATGAATGAAGATATTAAAGATAAAAAAGAAAATAAAAAAGAAGATAAAAAAGATGATGATTTATCAGATGATGATTTATTAGATGATGATTTAGATTAGGAGAAAAAATGAAAAAGATTTTTGTAATTATGATGGTGTTTTTAAGTTATTTTATAATTTCATGTTCTTCAGATGCAGGAACAGGTAAGTTACCTTTAATAAAGCTAAATCCAACTAATATTTCTTTTGAAGATAGTGATTTATTTAAAAATGAAAGATCAAATCCCCAATATTTAGAAATAAAAAATATAGGAGAGGGTGATTTAAAAGTAACTAATGTATTTTTTAATAAATCTGCAGAACCATTAGATTATTTTATTGAAGAAATTGGAGGTACTTTATACAATGAAGTAACATATCCAATTCTTCTAAAAAAGAATGAAGCAGTGAAAGTAAAAATAATTCTAATACCTACAGATGATGGAATTAAAAAAGCTACAATAGAGGTTGATTCTAATATGGAAGGAGATGATAGCGTTAAGAAAATTAATGTTACTGCCCTAGATTTCGTTGCTAACTTACAAGTAAATGAAGCAATGAAGTCACAAAGTGATTATATTACAAAATCTGAAAATATAAAAAATTTACTTGTTAAAAAATGTACACCAGGCCTTGACACAAGAACCTTAATAAATATTTGTAATATTGGTAAAGATTCTTTGATTATTTCTGATTTAAAGCTAGAAGGAGATGGGCTTGCGCTAGAGTATTTTGAATTAGAGCAACTAAATGTTCCTGCTAAAATACCTGGGGATTATACAGGAAATGGAAATTGTATTACTGGATTATCAGTTTGTCATAATGGAGAATCAGGGATTAAAGCCAATATAAGAATCTTAAATACATCTGTAAACTCACCAAATCAACTGATTAGGTTAGAAGCTGAATAATTAATGGCAATATTTTCAATTTCTGACTTACATCTTTCTTTTAATAATCCTGAGAAATCAATGAATAAGTTTGGTTGGAATAATCATGAAGATATTATAAAAGAAAGTTGGATTAAGAACGTTACTGATAATGATTTAGTATTATTGCCTGGTGATTTATCATGGGCATTAAAATTAAGTGATGCAGATAAGGATTTATCATTTATTGGTAATTTACCGGGAAAAAAAGTTTTATTAAAGGGAAATCATGATTATTGGTGGGCATCATTAAAAAAAATAAATCATTATTTTAGAGAAAAGAACTTTGATATTGAGCTTATACAATATAATGCAATGGTGTTTGAAGATTATATTATTTCTGGAGTTAGAGGTTGGGAATTTAATGATAATTTAGATGATGATGCTCAAAAAAAGTATAATAAAGAGCTTGTTCGATTTGATTTATGTGTTTTATCCATAAGAAAACTATTAAATGAATATAAAAATATAAAAAAAGTTGTTTTTATGATGCATTATCCTCCTTTCACTGCAGAGTTTCCATCAACTCCGTTTTTAGACAGAATAATAGAACAAAAAGATATTATTGATTTTGTTGTTTTTGGACATTTACATAAAATAAAAAATAAAAAATTTTATAACAAGAAAATAGAAGGAATTGAATTTAAGTTGATTTCTGCAGATATTGTTAATTTTAATTTAGTTAAAATTATTTAAAATAATTATTGATTTTTTTGGGTATATGAATATATTAAGTTGAGTGAAAAGTTTTATTGAATTTTTAATTGGAGGATATATGACAATAAAGCATGTTATAACAAATGAATGGGAAAATGATGTAATAAATTCAGAAATACCTGTTTTAGTTGATTTTTGGGCAACTTGGTGTGTGCCTTGTAAGATGATAGGTAAAGTTTTAGAACAAGTTGAAGGAAAATACGACGGAAAAGTTAAATTTGTAAAATTAAATGCTGACGAAGAACAAGAAATCGCAACAAGATATCAAATTAGAGCTTTACCGACTATTATTATTTTTAGAAATGGGGAAATTGTAGAAAAAGTTGTTGGAGCAATGTCAAAAGGTAAACTATTAAAACTTGTTGATAAGTATGCAAAATAATGCTTGATATTAAAATTATTGCTGTTTATTTATTTATTTCATCTATAGCCTATAGATTTTTACTATTTCCTAAAAAATTAATTTCATTAAGAGGTCTTCAGTTATCTTTTATACTAGCATATAATTTATTACTTGTAATAAATTATATTTCTATTAATCAAATTACTTTTGGTATCTCTATAATTATTTATTTCATATTTTTATTTTACCCCCAGTTAGAGGCTAAAAAAATTTTAAATATAATAATAAGTTCTAATGGTAAGAATGAGAATGATATAGAAAAAAGACTTAGGATGTTATTTATTTTGACTGCTGATTTTAGAGCATTTAAATATGAATATGGAATAATTGAATATTTCTTAAAAACCATTGCTGACAATACTGAAAAAACTAAGATTTCTTCAAATACAAATAACTTAAACAATAAAGTAATAATTAAAAGATTAGTTCCTCATATTACTTATATTTTAATGTTAATAATAATAACAATGTTTTTAATAACTAATAGTTCAAATCCTATAAAATTACAATCTAATCTAATTAAATATGGTGGTAATTTTTATGAACTAGTTTATCATGGGGAGTATTTTAGATTCTTTTCCTCTATATTTTTACATGCTAATTGGATGCATTTATTGATGAATGCTTTTGCTCTTTTTTATTTAGGTATGTTTATTGAAAGAATTGCGATTACAAGAAGTTTTTATTTATCTATTTTTATTATTGGTGGAGTTTTAGCATCAGCGAGTAGTTATTTTCTAGCTAAACAAAATTCTGTTGGTGCAAGTGGAGCGATATTTGCTCTTATTGGTTCATTATTTTCTATCGTTTGGCTTTTAAAAGATGAGATAAATAACGAATTAAGAAAAAAGATACTAAAAGATGTGGTTTTTATTATTGTTATTAATATTGCTTTTGGCTTAAGTATTAAAAATATAGATAACTATGCTCATATGGGGGGATTAATTGCTGGTGGCTTTTTAACTTATATTTTGTATAAAATTAAAAATAAATTTTTGTTTAAAATATTTGATACTCTAGCAATAATAATTATAATTTATGGTACTGTGTTTTTATATAAAAATATTAAAACAAGTTATCCTCAAAATATTAAATTTACCAAAAATATAAATATTTCAAATATTAAATTTAAAATTCCTGATGCTTGGATTAAAACGAAAGAGGGGGGTAATTTTTTTTATCAGGATTTATTTTCATCAAGATTTATTTTTGAAGAAATTGATAAAAATACTTACTTAAGTTCTAAAAATATAAATTCAAAGATTATTAATTTTGACTCTAAAGATAAAAAAATTATTAATTTTGATAATGTTGTAATTAAAATAAATAAAATTAATGTAAATTTAATAAAATTTGAAATGATTGTTGATAAAAAGTTAAAAATTATTAATGTTAAAAGATTTTATTTTTTTAAGTATAAAAATAAATATTTTAGAGCCTCTGCAATATTCTTAAAAGAAAGTTATAATGAATATGGCGATATTATGACAAGATTTTTAGAATTTAATCTAAAAGATTGACTTGGCTTATATTTAAATATTATCATTAATAACACTTTATGGTAGTTCAATAATGAAATTCATAATGCTATTTTTAATTACAACTTTACTCTTTTCTAAGAATGTACAAAAAGTTTCACTACAATTGCATTGGAAATATCAATTCGAATCAGCTGGATTTATTGCTGCTAAAGAAAAGGGATTTTATAAAGAAGTTGGACTTGATGTTGATATCAGGGAATTTAACTTTGGTACTGATATTGAAAAAGAAGTTCTAGAGGGTAGAGCAACTTACGGAGTTTATAGTTCTAGTATTTTATTATCATATTTACAAGGTAAGTCAATTAAGCTCATTTCAAGTTATTTCAAGCGTTCTGCAATGGTTTTGGTAGTAAAGCCTAATATTAAGTCTCCAAAAGATTTAGTTGGTAAAAAAATCATGACAGATACTAAAAAGGATTTCGATTTAAGATTCAAATATATGTTTAATTCACAGGGAGTAAATACAGATAACCTGATTTTAGTAAAGCATACTTATAGTGTAAATGATTTTGCAAATGGTAGAGTAGATGCGATTGCTGCATTTATTTCTGATGAACCATATAAGCTAGATAAGTTAGGTGTTAAATATAATATTATAGATCCAAGTGATTATGGGGTCTATAACTTACTCTTGGAATTATTTACTTCTAAAAATGAAATCAAACATCATTCAGAAAGAACACAGGCTTTTAAAATAGCGAGTATAAAAGGTTGGGAATATGCCTTTTCCCATAAAAAAGAAATTATTAATATTATAAGAAAAAAATATAGAAAGGATTTAAGTTATGATGTACTTGAAAATGAAGCCAGAAAAATAGAAAAATTAATTTTACCTTATGCTTATGAGATAGGTTCAATTGATATTAATTTTTTAAACAGGCAATTAGAATTATTTAAAAAGGATTATAAAATAAAAACTAAAAAAACTATAGATGATTTTATTTTTGATAATAAACTACAAACTATTTTAAGTGATGATGAGCAGGAATATCTTAAAAACAAAAAAGTTATTAGGATATGTATAAATCCTAATTGGATTCCTGTAGAATTTATGGCTAATAACGAACCTCAAGGTATTTCTATAGATACTCTAAAAATTATTCAGGAGAAATTAAAAATTGAATATGAATTTGTTGAAACTTCATCATGGAGTGAGTCACAGAAATTTTTAAAAGAAAGAAAATGTGATATTTTACCAAGTGCAAGCAAAACTAAAAAAAGAGAACTTTATGCTAATTTTACCTTGCCATATTTAAAGTATGATTTAGCAATAATTACTAGAAATGATAAGCAATTAGTAAAAAATATTGATTCAATAATAGATAAAAAAATGTGTAGGAAAAGAGGCTCTGGTTTAATTCATAAATTGAAAAATAAATATCCAAATATAGAAATAAAAGAAACAAAGACTTATTTAGATTCTTTTGAAGATGTTTTAAGTGGAGATAGTTATTTTACGATTACAACACTACCTATTTTATCATATTATAAAAATAAATATGGATTTAATAAACTACAAATTGCAGGATTTCTTAAATCTAAATATAATTTAAGTATTGCTGTTAGAAAAGATGATAAAATTCTGCTTAATATCTTAAATAAAAAATTAAAGGAAATTTCTAATAAAACACATGATATTATTTATGATAAGTGGGTTAATAAAAAGATAAATAAAGAGTTTGATTATACTTTATTTTGGAAAGTTATTCTTATTATTGTTTTTATGATAATTGGTTTGTTATATTATCAAGTTCATTTAAGAAAGAAGGTTAAGGAGAGAACTAAAGAATTGGAAAAAAAGAATAATGATTTGAAAATAGAAATAATTAAAAGAACTGAAATTGAGAAAAAATTAATTAAAGCCAAGGAACTTGCAGAAGAATCAAGTAATTCAAAAACAAACTTTCTTGCAAGTATTTCCCATGAACTTAGAACACCAATGAATGGAATATTAAGTTATTCTTCAATGGGAATAAAAAGAATTGATAGTTTAAGTAAAGAAAAGTTATTAAAATACTTTAATAATATCAATGCAAGTGGCAAACGCTTATTAAAGTTACTTGAAGATTTGTTAAGAATTGCAAAACTTGAGGCCGGTACAATAGAATATAATATGAAAAATAATAATTTAGTTGAATTAATAGATGAATCAATTTCTGAGTTAGAAGTTTTTACTTTTGAAAAAAAGCTTAAAATACATTTTGAATATGAAAAGAGTGTTGATTTATTATTTGATTATGAGAGATTAAAACAGGTTTTTTTAAATATATTATCAAATGCAATAAAATTTAGTCCAACTAACGGAAACATATTTATAAAAATAAATGAAAGTGATACTTTGGTTACTATTTTAATTAAAGATGAAGGTCCTGGAATAGATAAAAAAGATATTAATGTTATTTTTAATAGTTTTATACAAGGTAGTCGTACAAAGGAAGATTCAATAAAGGGTGCAGGACTAGGGCTAGCTATTTCCCAAAAAATAGTAGAAGCACATAAAGGTGAAGTTTGGGCTTTAAACAATAAAGATGAAAACGGAGCTATATTTATGGTAAGACTTCCTAAAAGTTAATTTTACTTGAACTTATTTTCAAATTAATATATCATAAACTCCTAAATTTTTAGGAGACAATTATGGAAAATACACCTATTATTATTACCGTTGCTGCTGTTGGAGCAGAAGTTTTAAGAGAACATACACCACATATTCCAATTACACCAGAGGAAATTGCAGAGGATGTTTATCAATCTTATCTTGCAGGGGCAAGTATGGCTCATTTACATGTAAGAGATGAAAAGGGGATGCCAAGTCAAGATAAGGATATTTTTAAAAAAGTTACAGAGCTAATTAAGGAGAAATGTGATATTATTATTCAGTATTCAACAGGTGGAGCTGTTGGAATGGATATAGCAACAAGAACTCAAGGGCTTGTAAATAAACCTGATATGGGAACATTATCAACAGGAAGTTTAAATTTTGGTAATGAAGTTTTTATGAATACAGAATCACAGATGATAGAAATTGCAAATAAATTAAAAAACTATGGTGTAAAGCCTGAAATTGAAGTTTTTGATACAGGAATGATAGATAATGCAATATATTTGTTAAAAAAGGGTTATATAGAAGCTCCTTTGCATTTTGACTTTGTAACAGGAGTAAGGGGTGGTGTCAGGGCGAGTAAAGAGGCATTAGAGTATATGTTGCCATTACTTCCTGAAAATTCAACATGGAGTGTGGCTGGAATTGGAAGGGCTCAATTTGAAATTACAAAAGAAGCTATAAAGCTTGGAGGGCATGTCAGAGTAGGTATGGAAGATAATATATTTTTAGAAAAAGGTGTTTTAACTCCGTCAAATGCAGCTCTTGTGAAAAAAATGGTGAGTATAGTTAATGAACTTAAACCTATTACAGGCAGAAGTGTGGCAACTGTTGAGGAAGCAAGAAAAATTTTAAATTTAAAAGGATAGGTTTTGATAAAAGAATTATATGAATTTATAAGTCAGGGAGGAATTTTAATGATTCCTATTATTTTAGGGTCTGTTATTTCACTGGCTATATTTCTTGAACGACTGATATTTCTAAGAGAAAAAAATATCGCCTCGGAAAAACTTTATGATGATTTATATGATTTAATAAAGGAAAATAAGCTTTCTGAAGCTAAAACATTAGTAAAACATGAAGACAAACAATCATTTTCTATTTTGGTTAGTATCTTGTTGAATAACTGGCATAAAAATAAGCAAAGTTTAAGGGATATTGCCGATGAAAAAGGTAAAAGAGAAGTAAAAAAAATGGAAAGCTATATTTCTATAATTTCTATTATTGCGGTAATATCACCACTTATGGGATTACTTGGAACGGTTAGTGGAATGATAACTGTTTTCAGGCAATTTATATATTCTCAGCAAGACCCGACATTTATGTCTGATGGTATTTCAAAAGCTTTAATTACAACTGCAGCAGGTTTAATTGTTGCTATTCCTGCATTACTTGGAAGTAAATATTTGTATAGTCGAATAGATAATTTAGTGTTAGATTTAGAGGATAAACTATTTAATGTTATTGAGTTAAAAGATGAATCTAAGGGGTAAATCTAAAAGAAATTCAAGAGATGATGTAGTTATTGATTTAACTCCAATGGTAGATGTTGTTTTTTTATTGATTATCTTTTTTTTAATAACTACAACATTCCAAAAAGAAAGAACTATAAACTTAGATTTAGCAAGTTCTAAATCTGCAAAAGAGTTTAAAAAAAATGATGGAATAGTTATTTCAATAAATAAAGAAGGCAAATATTATTTTCATAAAAAAGAAGCAACACTTGAAAAATTAAAGGATATTTTGCAAAATGAAAGTAAAAAAGAGCTTATTTTAATAAAATCAGATAAAGATACTCCATATAAGTATGTGGTAGATATTATGGGAATGCTTCAAGATTTGGATTTAACTAATTTAGATTTTATAACCAAATAAAGAGTATTTTATTGTAGCTTTTTTAATTCGATTTCTAAATTGTTAATGTTAATTACTTTTATTTTATGGGATTTTATTATTTTTTTGTATCCTTTATTTGAATTTAAATTTGTAATTAATATTATATATGTTTCAATTTCCAGGGAACTTAAATGGTTTAAAAACTCTATTCTATTGTTATCTAAATTATTTAAAATTACTATTGTTCCTGTTATAGTTTTTAAGTTTTTTTTAATTTTTTCAAATTTAAAATTATCATCTTTTTTTTGTAATTTAGCTAAATACATTAGTATTTGGTTTTTATTGTTTTTTATGTTTGCTGAGTAGGTATTTATAAATATTTTATCAATATTTGATGATTTATTATTTAAGGGTGCTATATATGATGCTGTTAGTGATACAGCAATTTCAAAAATATCTTCATTATTAGAGTATGGATCTAATATTAGTGCTTTTCTAAAAAAAGAATGTTCTTGATACTCTTTAACTATAGGTTTACCCTTTTTCGCCCATGATTTCCAATGTATATCTTTTATTGAATCTCCGTTTCGGTAATCTCTTAATGCGAAAAATTCATCTCCATGACCTATTACTGATAAAAATTCAGTGTTTAAGCCACTGTTTAGCTTTCTTGAGTCCAAATTTGGAGAGTTTAATAAATATCTTTGTGGCAAAATAAGTATTTTATCTTCATTTAATAAATATTTAGCTCCTTTAAACATAGCAAAAATATCAGGTTTATTTAATAATGATAATTCAAATTTAAGTATTCCTCTTTTTGTTGGCAGAATTTTAATTTTAGTGATTATCTCTTTATTAGCTGGGATTCTAGGAAGTTCTATTAATTTAGTTTTAACATTTCTTTTCTTCTTTAATAAAAAAAGCCATCTATAATATAATAAATTTCTATCCCATATATTTCTTTTTCTTTCATTCGGCTCAGGGATATTAATAAATTCTTCAACACTAGGAAGAGAATTAACAAATTTATCTTTATAGAAAATTGATATTTCTTCCTTGTTTTTTAAGTTTTTTACTTTTAAGTCATAAATTAAAGTTTGATTTGCGGTTCCATATTTAGGTAAAACTCTTTTTAACATTAGTTTAGAATTAAAAAATCTTGATGAGATTATGGAGATAATCAAAGTTGATAATAAAATTGAAAATACATAGTAACTAGGCTTTTTATTTATATCTAAACCCATTAAAGCAGTGATAAATAAGAATATAATTAGTATATAGCCATATCTTGTAATATGTTCCTGTCTCCATTTTTGAGTTTTATTAAATCGGCTATAGTTAAGGTATAAAAACTTTTTGAAGAGGTGCTTTTTCATAGGATTAAATGATTAATCTAACTCCACCAAATTGGTCTATTTTATAAGAAAACTTATCTGTTGGAGAGCCAATAAACATAAAATTAATAGGAATATTCCACTTCTCAGAGAGTTCTCTTACTAATTCAGGTGTAAATTCGCCATCCATAATAACGAGTTCAATTTTAATTTCAGGATATTCTCTATCTAATACATCAATTTCAGATTCAAAATTTGGAGGAATAGTGTTATTTGCATTCTTTACTAGTACTATTTTTATTTTTTTAGTATGCTCATTTTTTTTAATATACAACATAACTTTATTAAGCATTGATATATTGTCACCCTTTGTAAAATATACAAATTGTTGTTTATTTATTTCATCTATTGTATTTAATATTTTTTTATCAAGAGAAGAAACTGTGTTTTTAATGGGGTCAAATAAGTAGTGTATAAAATTTAGTAGTAACTTTAAAAGTGCTGTTCTTGTGAGCATTATTATAATAAAAATCATAGATGGAATAAAATAAGTTAAAAATACAGATAAATTACTTGGTCTTCCTCCTTGAGGTTTCATTAAAATATTACCTGTCAAGGCTATAAGTACTGCTGTTATTGCTAATAGCACTGCTATCCATGATGCTTTTTCTGGCCTAGGAAGTTTTGCCCTTCTAACTTTTAATAAAATATTACCAATACCAAAAAGAGTCATTACTGATAAAAATGAAATAGTGTAAACGCCTGCAAGTAATTTAACATCTCCTTTTGTTATTAATAAAACAGATACTGATAATAAAAAGAACATTATTATTATTCTGTAAGAGCTACCTCGCTTGTTTTTCTTTAAGAAAAATTTTGGCATAATTCTATCAAGGGTCATTCTTTCAAGTAAGCCACTTACACCAACAAAACTAGTTAAAACGGCACCACTTAAAACTAAAAATGCATCAATTGCAATCATTGTTGCAATCCAACTTCCTCCAACATGATGTCCCATTTCAATAAGTAGAGTATTTTGATATTTATCACTTTGTAATATTGAAATTGAAAATATTGCTAATGCAAATATTGCCATCAATGGATTAATCACAGATACAACTATCCACATGTTTTTTAAGGTTTTTGGAAATACACCCTTTTCTTGCTCTTCTACAAAGTTTGCAGAACTCTCAAATCCTGAAACTCCAAGCATTGATGCTGCAAAGCCTAAGAAAATTGCCATTGTTATACTACCGTTTTGTAAAGGTGCATGTTGATTTGCAAAAAACTGACTAAAGCCGTGTTGAGTTAAATAATAAATAATAAAAGCAGATAATACAAATAATGAAAATAAATGGAATAAAAATATTCCAATTGCAAGTTTTGCTGATTCTGTAATACCAATTATTGTTAAAATTGCAAAAAATGTTAATAATCCTATTGTTCCGGCAATTATTGGCATTGAGGTAATTAAGTGATGCAAATAATGTATTGCTTCATTTGCGGAAATAACAGCAGTTGCCATATATGATAACAAAGTTAAGGTTGCTGCAAAAGATGCAACGCCTTTGCTTGTTGTATTTAAAAGAGCATTGTATGCACCTCCGTTTAAAGGCAATGCTCCGACAACTTCTCCATAAATTTTTCTAAATAAAAATAAAACAGCAGAAACAATTAGTAGGGTAACCCATGCATATTGTCCCGCGTAAAAAATTGCCAATGCAGATACATACAAAACAGATGAACTAATATCATTTCCACAAATTGCAGTAGAAGATAATTCTCCTAATTTATGATGTTTTTTTGTTGCTTGAGCTTCAGTATTATTAGATATAATTACCTCAGAACTATTTGTTACTTTCGTTGTTTTTTTAGTAGATGTTACTGATTTATTTTTATTTTTTTTATTTTTTCCCAATTTAATACCTCAATTAATTATAGTATTTATATATCATTTATAACTTAGAATTTCAAATTTATTATTTTCTTTATTTAATATTTTTAAAATCTATTTATCTAAATCAATAATAATATCTGCTTTATTTATTAGAGATTCTCTATGAGATGAATAAATTATGGTGATATCCTTAGTTAATTTTTGAAATTTTTCAAAAATTTTAATAGTAATATCTTTATCTAAACCTATTTCCGGTTCATCTATAAATAATATCTTAGGTTTTAATAAAATACCTCTTGCAATCATAACTCTTTGCATCAGTCCAGTAGAAAGTTCATAAAATTTATTGTTTTTCAAGTCTAAAATCTCTAAAAAAGTTAAAATTTCATCAATTTCTTCTTCTTTTAGTTCTTGATTCATAATTGTTGTAAAGAATTTTAAGTTTTGCATTACAGTAAGCCTATAATACATAGAACGGCTTTCTGGAGATATTAAAAATATCTTATTCTTTTTAATATAGTCAAAATAGTTTTCATTATTAATAGTTATTTTACCACTATTAAATGAGATATAGGATGCTAAAATTTTAAATAAAGTTGTTTTTCCTTTTCCATTTTTACCTGTAATCACACTCATTTTATTTAATGGAATAGATAAATTTAGATTCTCAAAAACTATCTTTTCTGATTTGTTAAATAATGATAATTTTTTATATGATTTTTTTAGATTTTTAATTTTAATTTCAGTCATATTAAATGTGCATAATTAATCTAGCTATTTGTAGGTATATAACTAGACCAATAATATCTATTGAAGTTGAAATAAAAGGACCACTCATAAGAGCAGGGTCAAGTTTTAATAATCTGAAAAACATAGGGAGTAAAGTTCCAGAAAGCATACTTGCTGTAATTGTAGCAAGTAAACCTAAAGAAACAACCATTGCCAAAGCATTATCACCTTCTTGAAAATAAACTCTTACAAAAGTAAGTATAGCTAAAACTATTCCCATAGATAAGGCTAGTGACATTTCTCTTTTTAGTAACTGCCAAATATCTTTATTTTCAATATCTCCTGTTGCCATACCACGAATAACAAGTGTGGAAGACTGAGTTCCTGCATTTCCTCCGGTTCCTATTAATAGAGGAATATAAAATGATAATGCTACTACTTGGTCTAATACATTAGAAAAGCCTTTTAAAACCATTCCTGTAATTGTTTGCATTATTAAAAGAACAATTAACCAAAAAACTCTATTTTTAAAGACCTCTTTAAAGCTATTATCAAGGTAGCTATCTTCTGTTGGTAACATACCAGCCATTTTATGAATATCTTCGGTTGCTTCTTCTTCAACAATATCAACTAAATCATCAAATGTTACAATACCAATTATTTTATTATTTACTCCAACAACAGGAAGAGCAAGAAGGTCGTATTTTTTCATAAGATTTGCAGCCTCTTCTTGGTCTTTGTCTGCTTCAATTTTTATGATATTATTTTCTATGATTTCTGTTATCTTGGTGTCATCAGGTGAAATAACTAAGTCTTTTAATGATACAACTCCAACTAATTTATCTTCATTATCTGTTATGTAAGAATAAAATATTGTTTCTTTTTCATGATGATTATTTCTTATGTGTTCAATGGCTTCTTTTACAGTAAAAAATTCTTTTAATTCAATAAAATCAGGTGTTGATAACCTTGCAACGGAATCTTCTGGATATGCCATATATTTTTGAGCAATATCTTTTTCTTCTTTGCTCAAAGAATCAATATATCTTTCTGCCATTTTATCTGGCATATCTTCAAATAGCTCTGTTCTATCATCTGGAGCCATTTCATTTAATATATCTTCTATTTTTTTATCATCAAGTGATTCAATGATGTCTTCTTGTTCTGGATAATCAAGTTCGGAGAAAACTTCTAAAGCTTTTTCTTTGGGTAATATTTCAAATAAAAAGCTTCGTTCTTCTTCAGATAGTTCTTCCATTAATTCTGCAATGTCTTGAGGAAAAAATTCATCAATAATTAAGTTTAAACTTTCTTCATCCGTATTTTGTATTGCATATTTTACTTCTGGCATAACTAATTTAGAGAATATGTTTGACACATCACCTCCTTTACTCTTAAAGGTTCTTTTATTTAGCATATTTATGTTTTTTTATCAATTGTAAAATTTTCTTACTGTTTCAACCACCATAAATGGTGTTTTACACAGATTTTTAAGCTTATAATCTTAAAAATAGATTGAATTTAATGTTTTAATATGTTAGAAATAATCGTTTTTTTGAGGTCGTTTTGAAAGGTCAAGTATTGTTTTATATTGAAAGAGGTATATCTCTTGATGAATACATCAAAACAGTAGGTCTTAGAGCATTAATAAAAGAAAAAAAATTAAAAATGGTCTTAGAGCAATTTGTTCCAGACCATAAAAAAAGAAACAAGTTATATAAAAAATACAGAAAGGAGTACTTTGTAATGAAACCTTTAAACTTTCAAAATTTATTACCTTTTGAGTAATCCTAATAAAATGTTAACTAAAAAAATTTCTAAAATAAATTATAGAGCTTTTTTATGGCATACAACATTTTTAGCTATTGCTTCTAGTTTTATGGATGTTGATACTATAATTCCGTCAATGATGATACAAGCAGGGGGTAATAGCATTCACTTAGGTTTTTTAACTGCGATAATGCTAGGGTCATCAACGCTTTTTCAATTGTTATTTGCGTCTTATCTATCTAAAAAAACAAATAAAAAATTTTTTTTATTATTAGGGGTTTATTTAAGAGTTGGAGCTTTATTTTTATTGTCATCTTTGTTTTTTTTAAGTAAAAACATCTCACCATTAACTACTATTGTATTAATTTTTGTAATAATTTCAGTGTTTTCAATAAGCGGTTCCTTTGCAGGGGTTTCATACACTGATATACTTGGAAAATCCATATTACCTGATTATAGAAAAAAATTCTTTTCAGTAAGGCAAATTATATCAAGTCTAGCGATGCTGTCTTCATCTTTTTTAGTAAGATATTTAGTTAAAAAATTTGATTATCCTATTAATTACTTTTATTTATTTGTAATAGCTGGAGTTTTATTGCTTATAGCATCAGGGGGATTTTTAAGAATTAGCGAACCAATAATAAAACCAAAATATAAAAGAAGTTTTTTAGAAATAGTAAAATCTATTCCTATAGAAATTAAAAAAAATAAAAATTTGAAATACTATATAATTTTATTAAATGTATCTAGCTTATATTTTTCAACTCTTCCTTTTTTGATTATGTATGCAAAAATAAATTTTGGTTTAACCAAAGAGCATATTGGTAATTTTTTGATTCTTAGAATAATAGGCGTTGTAATTACTTCATTTTTTCTTATTAAAATATCAAAATCTTATAAATTTATATTAAAATTTTCTTTTATTATTGGTGGAACTATACCTATTATTGCAATTTTATTATCAAATAATGAAATGTTTTATCAATCTATATTTATAATAGCTGGTGTTTCTATTGCTGCCTTAAAGATTGCAAAAGGTGGAATATTATTAGAAATTTCAAATAATGAAAATAGAGCCTTATATACAGGTATAACAGGGGCCTCGAATTTAACAGTTATGATTTTTCCTATTGTATCTGGTATTTTAATAAAAGTATTAGATTTTAAATTTATTTTTATAGCTGTTTCTGTATTAGTATTTTTATCTATTTTTATTATTGATAAGCTTGAAATTTCAAATTAATATCTAAATACTGATTTTTATTGTAATTATCCATAAGAATAGTTTATAATAATTATTATTTTTTAGGGGGTATAATGAATTTTAAATTAACAGAAGAACAAGAACTAATTAAAAAAGTTGCATCTGGATTTGCAAAAGATATTTTGGCTAAAACAGCAGCTGAAGAAGATAAAACAAAAAGATTTCCTATTGAAAATATTAAGGAATTAGCAAAAATGGGGCTTATGGGGGTTAATATACCCTTTGAATATGGTGGAAGTGAAGCTGGAGTAGTTGCTTATTCTCTTGCGGCTACAGAACTTGCAAAAGTTTCAGCCTCTGTGGCTGTAACTATGATGGTTACAAATATGGCAGCAGAAATTATTAATTATTTTGGTACAGAAGAGCAAAAAAAAGAGCATATTACTAAGATTATGGATGGGACTTATGTTACTGGTGCTTTTGGATTAAGTGAACCGGAATATGGAAGTGATGCGGGGTCTTTAAAAACAACAGCTACGCTCGATGGCGATTATTATGTAATTAATGGTAACAAGGCGTGGATAACTAATGGAGGATATGCAGGAATATTTATTGTTTTTGCAAGAACAAACAAAGATATAAAAGGAGCTAAGGGTTTAAGTGCAATACTTGTTAAACCAGGAACAGAAGGTTTTACCATCGGTAAGGAAGAAAATAAAATGGGACTAAAATCATCATCAACGGTATCTTTGTCTTTTGATAATGTAAGAGTTCATAAATCAAATTTACTAGGTAAAGAGGGAGATGGTTTTAAAATAGCAATGACTGCTCTTGATGGTGGGAGAATTGGTGTGGCTTCTCAAGGCTTAGGCTTGGGGCTTGCCGCACTAGAAGATGCAACTGCTTATGTTAAAGAAAGAAAACAGTTTGGTAGAAAAATAGCTGAATTTCAGGCGATTCAGTGGATGCTCGCAGATAGTGCAACAGAGCTTGAAGCTGCTAGAATGCTTATTATGCAGGCTGCATTTTTAAAAGAAAGCGGGGCTAAAAGATTTAGTAAGGAAGCAGCTATGGCAAAATATTTTGCTACAGAAACAGCAAATAGGGTTGCAGGAAAAGCAATTCAGATGCTTGGTGGATATGGATATACAGAAGATTTTAATCTAGAAAGATATTACAGAGATGTAAGGGTTACTACAATTTATGAAGGCACAAGTCAGATTCAGCAATTAGTAATTGGAAGAGAAGTTTTGAAATAATTTATATTATGGATTTTAATGAATAGAATGCTTACCCTTACGATATTTTTTGGATTATTTGCTATTGCTGTTTTTGGGGTTCATTATTATTTATGGAAAAGATTAATAAAAGACACCAGATTAAATAAAAAAAAGTTCTTTACGGTTTTACTTATATTTTTAGGTGTTTCTTTTCCTGTTTCATTTGGTTTGGCTAAGGTTATACCATATAATATTTCATTTTATCTGTTATGGATAGGTAATTTATGGTTAGGAATGATGTTGTTATATCTTTTTAGCTTTCTTTTTATTGATTTTCTCTATTTGTTTATTTATACATTTAATAAATTTAAAAAATCAAATGATTATAATCCTCAAAGACGGGAATTTATATCAAAGTCTATCGCTTTAGGAGCAAGTACCGTTGTTTTTGGAGCAACGGCTTTAAGTATAAAAAAATATTATGATATTGCTACAGTAAAAAAAGTTAAAATAAAAATAAAAAATTTACCTGATGGATTTAATAGATTTAAGATTGTTCAAATATCAGATATACATATTGGTCAAATAATGAGAAAACATACATTACAAGGGATAGTAAAACAAGTAAATGAGTTAAAACCTGATATGATTGCTATTACTGGTGATTTAGCAGATGGAAGCGTTGGTTTTTTATATGATGAAATTACGCCGTTGAAGGATTTAAAATCAAAATATGGTGTGTTTTTTGTTACAGGAAATCATGAATATTACAGTGGGGCACAGCAATGGATTGATGCTGTTAAAAAATTTGGAATAACTGTTTTAGAAAATGAAAACAGAGAAATAATATTAAAAAATGGTCAAAAAATAGTTGTCATTGGTACGAATGACCGTGAGGGAGGCCGTTTTGGTAAAAAAAATGCTCCTGATTTTAAAAAGGCTTTCAAAGATATAAAGCAAGAAAGTGTTAAAATATTACTTACTCATCAGCCACCTGATGTAGAAAATGCTTCAAAATACAATGTTGATTTAATGTTGTCAGGGCATACCCATGGAGGGCAAATATGGCCTTTTGGTTATATTGTGCAATTACAGCAAAAGTATTTAAAAGGATATTTTAAATATAGAAATACTCAATTGTATGTAAATCAAGGGACAGGTTGTTGGGGTCCTCCAATGAGGCTAGGAACAGAGAATGAAATTACTGATATTACTTTAATTTAAAGTTCAATAAATAAACATTATTATAACAAATAAAACCCACGAATGTGGGCAAATGGAGATAAAAAATAAAAAAGATTTATTTTTTGTAAATTAATTCCGATATTATAGTCAATTAGTAATTTTAGGAGTAATTTATGGATTATCAACTTGAATATGAAAAATTAAAAAAAGAAAATGAAAAATTAAAAACTGTTATTGAAAATCAAAATGCAAATTTGAAGTATTCTTTAAAAAATCTACAAGAAATAATAAACTTAAACATTGAAGATTCTAATTTATCTATTCATGATTTATCAGATATGGCACAACTTGCTTATGTTATTAAAACAGAAATGGAAAAAATAATAGATGAAATGGATAATTTAAATGTTATTTCGGCAGAAGCAACAAAAGCAGCAGAAGCCACATCATTAAATACAAAAGAAATCGAAGATGTTGTTACCATTATTAATGATATTGCAGACCAAACCAAATTATTGGCATTAAATGCAACTATAGAATCGGCAAGGGCAGGAGAGGCAGGAAGAGGTTTTGCGGTGGTCGCCAATGAAATCAAAATACTAGCAGAAAATACTAAAAATTCAATTGCGAATATTAAGTCTGTTGTGGGTAAAATTTTAGCTAATATAAATGATGTAACTGATAGAACCGGAATAATTGCTGATAAGATTATTTATACAACGCAAGGAATAAAAGGATTTTCAAGTGGTGTTGAAGACACATCAAATAATGCTAAAGAAAATGAGTCTAGAATAAGAGATATTGCTACTAAGTTAAAAGATTCTAATAATAAAATTGATAATATTTTAAGAACTATAAAGTAGTAAAATAAATTATTCTTTTACTTGACTTACTAATGAAATAATTAAAAATAGTGCTCCTATTATTGCGGTAATAATACCAACAGGAATAATTTCTCCACTTTTTACTCTCATAGATAATAAATGTGCTAAAAGCATAAAGTTTGCTCCGCTTATAATGGTATAATAAACTAAAGTTTTTATGCCTGAATGTATAAATATTCTTATTATATTAGGAACAATTAATCCTACAAAAGCAATTGGACCGGTAAATGGAATTAATGCCCCAAGGCTAAAAGCTTGTAATATAATAATAGTTTTACCAATTTTTTTTACATTTATACCTCTATCTAATGCTAATTGAGTATTTATACTCATTAAATCTATTTCCGGAGCGTATTTTATTATAAAAAAAATAAATATTAACCAAAATATTAGAGTTGGTAATAAATTTATCATATTAATAATTTCAATACTGCCTACAAGCCAATGAGTCATTTGATAAAGTTCGGAGCTATTAGAGTAATATTGAATTAACATCATTGCTGAGCTAAAAAATATATTTAAGGCAATTCCAATGAGTAGGGTAGTATTAAATATATTAGCTCTTTTAGGTAAGAATTTAAGTAAAATAAATAAAATTAGCCAAGTACCCAAAATTGAAGATATGAGTGAGCTATTGATACCTATAAATTTGAAATCTAGGCCTAATTTTACTCCAATTAATATAAAAAATACACTTCCTGATGATATGCCAAGTGTGTATGGAGTAGCTAAATTATTTTTAAATATTAACTGCATCATTAGTCCTGATGTGGAAAATACAATTCCAATTAAAATAGCCGAAATATAAAACGGAATTCTTAGGTTTTTAATTATAAAAATATTATTTTCATTTAGGGAAAATGGATTTATTGTTTTTTGACCAGCAAAAATAACCAAATAGGATAGAATAATGAAAATTGTAATAGCTATTAGAGAATATTTAATATTTTTAGTTTTAATCAACATATTGAATAGGGTCTTTTATTCCTGCTTCCTTGAAACCTTTTAATCTTAGAAGGCAGCTATCGCATTTACCACATGATTTTCCGTTAACAGGGTCATAGCAGGTTATCGTTAAACTATAGTCCACACCGAGGGAGATACCTTTTTGGATAATTTCTCCTTTGGTGAGTTTTAAAAGAGGAGTGTCAATTTTTATTTTTCGGCCTTCCACTCCTTCACGGGTAGCTAGATTAGCCATTTTTTCGTAAGCCTGAATATATTCAGGTCTGCAATCAGGATATCCACTGTAATCAACAGAATTTACACCTATAAATATATTGTAGGCTTTTAATACTTCTGCCCAACCAAGTGCAAAAGATAAAAATATTGTATTTCTTGCAGGAACATAAGTTATTGGAATGTTAGCTTCAACTTTATCATTTTTTTTATGTTTAGGAACAGCAATATCTTCTGTTAAAGCACTGCCACCAAATTTTCTTAAATCTATATCAACAATTATATGCTCCTTTACTTTCATTTTTTTAGCTATCTCAGTAGCTTTATCTAATTCTATAGTATGGCGTTGTCCATATCTAAAACTCATTGCATAACATTCATATCCTTGTTGTTTTGCAATTGCTAAACAAGTTATTGAGTCTAAACCACCACTAAGTAAAATTACTGCTTTTTTCATTTTTATACCTCTAAAAAAACCTCTAAATTGAGGAATTAATACTGTAATTAATAACATATTATAAATTATTATTCAAATTGAAATTTACTTACTTATAATTACAGCGATTGAATAATAAAAGGATTTATTTTCTTGCTAATTTATGATATTTGGTGTAAGACTAATTGTTTATTTATCTTTTTGAGGTTAAATATGGGTAAATTAATTATAATTTTTATGTTACTATCCCTAGGCATATTCGCAAATCAGGGAAAACTTTTTACTGAAATAAAGGATAATAAAAATATTGATAATGTTTTTAATAATTATTTACTAAATAATGTTAAAAATAAAAAAGATATTAAATTTATTATTAAAAAAGCAACTAAAGCTCCAAATAATATGAGTTATTTACATTTTGCATACACATATAAAGGAATTTTAGTTGAAAATCAAACTATAGTTATTTCTATGAAAATTAAAAGACCATATTTCTTATTTGGTAATTTTAATATTCCTAAAATTAATACTCTAGAAGCTAAGAATAGTGCCATAAATGTTTTTAAAAACTTTAAGCATTCTACAACTAAACTCAAATTTTTTAGTGATATAAAAAAAGTAATTGTAGTGAAAAATGGAAATACCTTTTTAACATATAAGGCGCTTATTGAATATATTGATAAAAAGGGATATCATTTAGGGGTTCTTTACTTAGATGCAAATAATTACAAAAAAGTTTTATTCAAGTCTCATCTTTATGAATCAATAAATAGGCAGATTTATACTTTTAATAATCAATGTTTGGCTACTCAAAATAGTTATGATAACTTACCTGGTTATATGGAACTCGGAGAAGGAGATGATTTAGGTAGTGATAATGTTGTTAACGATGCTTATGTAAATACAGGTATTACATATTGGTTTTATAAAAATATGCTTAACAGAGATAGTTTTGATGATAATGGTATTTCATTAATTTCAACTGTTCACGCGACTTTTGATTTTGGTGATGGTTATGGTTGTATTGGTGATAATGCTTTTTTCATGGGGCAACCTTATAACCAAATGGTATATGGTGATGGCGGAGATACCATGAATTATTTGTCTCAAGGTTTAGATGTTACTGCTCATGAATTAACACATGCTGTAACAGATAGAACAAGTAATTTGTATTATCATGGAGAATCAGGAGCTTTAAACGAGGCAATGAGTGATATTTTTGGTGCAACAACTGAGGCTTGGAGTAACAGTGGCGGAACTATAACTAGTAATCCAGCAAATTTTATACCAGATGAAAATACTTGGAAAATAGGTGAGGATGTAATGACTGATGGAACTGCAATGAGGTATATGAATAATCCTCATCTGGCAGATGGACCTGATGAATACAAGCCTGATCATTATTCTCAAAGATATATTGGCGATTATGATGAAGGTGGTGTTCATATAAATTCAACAATTATTTCTTTGGCATATTATTTACTTGTAAGTGGAGGTAATCATCCAAGGGCTGAATTTCAGAATATATATCCTGATGTAGAGGGATTAGGTTTAGAAAAGGCTATTAAAATTTTTTATCAAGCACAAATACATCATTTTACTGGAGATTCAAATTTTGATTTTAGCGATGCAAGAAGATTGCTCTCTTTATCAGCAGAAGATTTATATGGAAATTGTTCAAATGAATCAGAACAGGTAAATAGAGCTTTTGATATAGTAGGGGTTCCAGGAAATAGAAGAGATGAATGCAATAATATTAGTTCTTGCGATGGTATTTCTTGTAGTAATCATGGTATTTGTAGTTTGGTAAATGGCCATGCTGTTTGTAATTGTGATGTGGATTATCATTCTGAAGGATTTAACTGTATTGCTGATTCGCAGGGTTCATGTACAGCAGAGCAGGAAACTGAAACTGGCTGTTCTCAAGTTCCTAATGCTCACTGTGATATATACCCTCAAGACGGTAATGCTTACTGCTTTTGTGATGAAGGATATCATGTAAATAATGAACAAACAGGATGTGATCCAGATATTACTGACCCATGTGATGGTATTTCTTGTAGTAATCATGGTACTTGTATAAACAATAATGGAATAGCAACTTGTAATTGTGATAATGGATATCA
>Ga0256842_1000651_pt1 | contig 30390 bp, 30 predicted proteins | sample 4559240metaG_FD_185973 | JGI IMG/M metagenome (GOLD analysis project Ga0256842, IMG submission 185973) | Hydrothermal vent microbial communities from Guaymas Basin, Mexico - 4559-240 | ecosystem: Environmental > Aquatic > Marine > Hydrothermal vents | place: Mexico: Guaymas Basin | collected... | reverse complement strand
GCGTTCGAGATAAGGACGTCGTAATTCAGCTCGTCCCCGTCAGCGGTGATGACCTTCTTTGAGTCGACATCAACCTCAACGGCCTTCTTTCTCGTGAGTATCTTCCCGCCGTTTTCTGCCACAATTCTCGCGAGCTCCCCAGTTAGGGCTTTACAGCCACCCTTGATCAGCCCGGGCCCGCCCCACCTCAGAGCGGCTTTTATCTCCTTTGCAAGCTCCCTGGCTGGAACATCCAGAACGCTGTCTGCCCAACCAAGAAAGCTTCGGATAAAGAGGTCGACGAACTCGTTGCCACCTATCTTCTCTCTTATCCACTCGCGCCCGCTCATCTCGGCCTCTTCCCCGGTTGGCAGTCTATTCCTCTTGACGTCGAGAAGGAGCTTGGTTGCCCTGGCCTTTTCCCTGAAGCTCAAGTACTTCCATCCCTCCTTGTATGGAAATAGCTTTCCCTTGTAGAGAATCATGCCCTTCGGCTTTGAATTGACTATCTGAACATTTGCCTTGAGGAGGTTAAGGAGATACGCCAGAGGCCCGTCAGCACCGTGGGGAATCATGTGGAATGCCCCTGTGGAAAGACCAAAGCCCCTATAGTTCAGGTTGGTGCATCTTCCCCCGATATATGGAGCTTTTTCAAGAACCGTTACATCATAACCGCTTTTTGATAAAAATGATGCCATCAGGAGCCCGCCGATTCCGGAGCCTATTACAACAGCCTTGGCTTTCATTTTACCACCAGATAGAAGAGGAGAGGTTAGAAATATAAGGATTTGGCTCATGTGCTCTCTAATTTGAAACCTCTAAAATAGAAATGTGAAGAAAGCACAATTATGAAAAAGAAAACCCTACGTGAAATGCAGAATTTGAGAAGAGAGGTTAAATCCGCCAGTCGACATTCAGTATGTCACTGTATGCCTGCAGAACTCTCCTGAGGTATTCTTTAGCTGTTCCTATTTTGTCCTCCCTGAACTTAGCCGCCCACTTCTCATTTCCGAACTCCTCGCTTCCCCTGGCTACAAGGTCAATTACTCTCATCGAGTCCCAGAACACGGGTTCATAACCAGCCTTCTTTGCGAAATCTATGAGCTTTCTGATCTGCTTTCTTGAGTGCTCCTCCATATCAACATTCTCACCGTAGGCTTCAAGGAACAGGACTTTGAGCACAGGTTTCATCCATTTCCTGTGGAAACGGCACCAGCCAATGTTGTCGTACCAGAACTCCCAAGTCGCGCTGGCGACTATCTTCTGGGCAAGCTCCTCGGGCTCAAGAAAGACTCCGAACTGGTAGAACGTCCAGTAGCGACCCTGAATAGGTAGAGGAATGTAGTTGCCTATAGCCCAGTACATTGTTGGCGTTATCTCCCCGTTCTCGCCAAGCGGCACGAAAACGCCGTAGTCCTTGAAGCTCTCTCCGTACTTCAGCCTGTCCTTGAACTTTTCATCAAGAACCATACTAGCCTTTCTCTTTCCAAGCCCCAAAATTTTAGCGATTTCATTCTCAGCAAAGGCAACACTGTGGGCCAACTCAGCGACCAGCTTGGCGTTGGTTTCACTCGCCTCCACAGGTTTTAGGAGAAGGGATTCTTTTGTAAATTCAGGTTTTCCGCTGAGTCCTATCTCTTCGGGCTTGAGGAGGTCTCTATGCACCAGTTCGAGAACCCACGCGGCTAAGCCGCCAAATTCAATCGCATCGAATCCCATGGCATCTGCAGCATGAACGCTTATTTGGCTCGCCCTCAGGACTATGCTCCCGCTGAGGGGACCGTTTGCCTCAAAGGGCTCATATTCGATGTGATGTCCATCGGCATATTTCTTGCATGCAACAGGACACGGCTCACCACAGGTAGTCCAGTTCTTGGTTTCTATGGCCTTCTTGTTAAAGGGCTCCCAATAGTGTTTCATTATATTCTCATGGATTTTAATTCTGTCTTCCTTCTTTATATACGGCATCTGCCAGTTGAGAATCGGGATGAAGTCTCCTTCGGCAGGGTAGTTTCCTCCAAAGGTACCACCGGTTTTCAGTTTTGGATTATACTTGTACTTCGTGGTCTTTTCGGCTATGACATCAAACATCGGCTTCTTTAAAACTCCCTCAACTATCGGCTTGGCGTTTCTTATGTTGCTTATGTCTTCTTTGGGGAACTTCTTCTTTGCTTTTCCTCCGAAAATTATGGCTACAACATTATGTGCCCTCAGAAGAACACTTCCACTTCCTCCTCTTGCAGCCCAATCTTCACTGCCGATGACCCTCTCGCCTTTTCTAAGCGTCTGTGAGAATATGGAGCCAAAGTTCGTATTCAGTGCAGCAGGGCCAACACAGGCAATCCTGAACTCAGAATCAAACTTATCTCGAAAGTTATCTATGAGGTACTGGGTGAGGGCATAGACGCCTTCCTCACCTTTATAGCCTCTCCAGATTTCAATAATCTTTTCAAGCTCGATTTCATGGAGCTCGACAGTCATGTTCTCTCCATCGCCACTCAGGAGTATCACTGTTGGCTTCTCCCGTTTGCCCTTCAAGACCACAAAATCAACGCCAACCCGCTGGAACTGATAGGCCGCACCGCCCATCGCTGATGGGAACAATACTCCATAAAGCGGTGAGCGGAAGACAAACATCAATCTATGTGATCCCGGAAGAACCGAACCAGCAAATGGCCCTTTTCCAAAAACAACAACATTATTCGGGTCATATGGACTGAGTTGATAGGTCTTATATATTTCGCTGTGTAGGTGAATAGCGTAGTCTATCACGCCGTAAACGCCTTCTTTTTCAATGTCCTCTGCTTTTATTTCTCCATTATCCAGATTAATTGTGAGAGTTGTGAATTTCATAACACTCCCCCCGTATCACTCCGGGTGTTATTTACATTCAATGTATTTAAGATTTTCGAGATACTATTTGATACAGGATAAGTTAGACAGCCCGCCAAGCGCTCTAACCTGTGTTAGCATAAGTAAAAACAAAAAGGTTTAGGTTATCAGCGACACCAGATCTCTTATTGCTTTTTCTGGGTTTTTGGCTTTTGTGACGCCGCTCGCCAAAAGCACGCCAACACTTCCCAATTCCAAAGCTTTTTTCACGTCCTCCCCCGTGCTTATACCAGCACCAGTGAGGACTTTAACTTTGGGGTTAACCCTCTTAACTAACTCAACAGTATTAGTGATTACCTCGGGCTTAGCCTTACTGACCGGAATGCCCGTTCCAATCAATTCAGGCGGTTCGACAGCAACATAATCCGGTTCAAGTGCTGCCACAGCCGCACTAACCCCCGGATTATTCGAGCACACTATGGTTGTAAGCCCAACTTCTCTAGCACGCCTTACCGCCGCTTCAAGATCCGCTAAAATCATCCTGTTCTCCGAATGATTGAGGAGAGTCCCAACAGCCCCAGCCTCCTTCACAGCCTCCGGCAAAACATGCCCCGTATGACTCCCCGGCTTAATCGGATCAATATGCTGCGCAAAAACCGGAATCTCAACGCTTTCAGCTATCATCCTCAAGTCTGCAAGCTGCGGAGCAACAACAATAGTCACCCCACTCTCCCTCCAAACCTTTTCCGCGGCTTTAGCTATCCTCAGGGCACCATCACCAGTAGCCTGGGCATACGTCTTGAAGTTAATCACTATAACCGGTTCCTTCAACTTCATGTAAACCACCTCATGCAGGTCTTGTTGCAACTATATTCGCTTCCGTGCCCAAGATATTCTCTATTATAACCTGACCAACATGCACGGGTGCTTCAACTTCCACATCAGCAAGCTTCTTCATTATTTCAGGCATGAGTTTCTTTGGAACTGGTTTGTCTGTTTTTACTGAAACTGTTGGGAAGATTCCCCCTTTCACTTTCACGACACTCATGATAACACGTTTTGGTTCTGTTACTTCCTGAACTGCGTACTCGTATCCTCTAGGACAGCGGTGCCCCGTTACCCTCATTATCTTATCGCCCTCCATGGTGACCTCTATGGGGCAGCCGAGGGGACATATTATACAGGTTAACTTGAATTTTTTGATCTCACTCATTTGGAACGACCTCCATCGTAATTTTATCCTCGGCTTTGGCTATGTCTCTCTTTCTCAGCTTTATCCTTATCATTTCAGATGGCTTAACAAAGGGCAAGCGCATTTCCTTTCCTATCTCCGGGAAACGAAGCTTAATGTTTTCCTCGGGCTTTGCAACCCTCGCGTATATCATGACATCTTTTGCCTCAGAGACATAATGCGGAACGACGAGTCTTATGTTTCTACCCTTCACGAGCTTTTTCCACTTCACAGTTGAAAGTCCTTCGTTTTTAACAAACTCATACGCCCCCATTGCAGCCTCCTCTCCCTGCTCGACAACATAATCAACGAGGTCATTGATGACGAGAGCATTTCCTGCCACAAATATTCCTGGGACGCTTGTCTCAAGATAGCTGTTTACAACCGGTCCCTTTGTCGCTGGGTCAATAATGACGCCAGCCTTTTCTATGACCTTTAAGTACGGTACGAGACCCGCTGCCAGAACGACGGTGTCACATTCGAGCTCCTTCTCTGTCCCCGGTATGGGTCTTAGGTTCTCATCAACCTTCGTGATGATAACTTTTTCAACTCTCTTTCTGCCTTCCACCCTCGTAACTGCGTGGCTCAGATATAGGGGTATTCCGAAGTCCTCCAAACATTGAACGATATTCCTTGTGAGTCCTCCGGGGTAGGGCATGAGTTCTATGACCGCCTTAACGTGAGCACCCTCCAAGGTAAACCTACGGGCCATTATCAGGCCAACATCTCCTGAGCCCACAATTACTATCTCCTTTCCGGGCATTATTCCGTAGATGTCCATCATTGTTTGGGCTTCTCCTGCGGTGTATATTCCCGCAACCCTGTGCCCGGTTATGCCTATCTCGAAGATATGTCTCTCCCTTGCACCCGTTGCATAGATGACAGTTTTTGTCATGATGTTTAGGAGTCCCTTTTCTGTAACAACTTTCAGGATTTTGTGCCTGTACGAGTGTGGGATTATCTCAAGGACATGGGCGTTTGTGTAATGTTCAATTTCCATCTCTCTGAACTTTTCAATCAGGCGATATATGAACTCAGTTCCTGTAAGATCTTCTCTGAAGTAGTGGAGCCCGAAGCCCGGATGCACGCACTGTATTGGAATACCACCGATAAACTCCCTGTTCTCTATGAGGAGAACTTTAAGTCCGAGTTCCTTTGATTTTATTGCCGCAGCAAGTCCTGCCGGGCCGCCACCGATGACGACAACATCGTACTCATTCTGCATTTTCCTTCACCCCCTCTTTCAGGAGGACTTTAATATCGCCGATACCGTATTCCGTTCCCTTTCCCTTCAATGTAACCTTCCAGAGGGGAGTTCCAGTTTCCCTAGCGATTATGTTTGCTATTCTAATTCTACAGTATGAGCCCTGACAGGTTCCCGCCATGACCATGGGCCATGTTCTCATCTTAATGCCATCAAGGGTTATGGTTTTAACACCCATCCTCTTCATGCGGTTTATTACATCTAAGATGTCTCCCTCGGTTATCCCGCGGCACATGCAGACTACCCTTCCATAGGCGGGATTTTTCTTTATGAGCTCGTTCTGTTTCTCAGGAGGGAGGCTCTTGAAGAAGAGAGCTCTCCTATAGGGGTTCCAGTGGGATTTTCTGGTCAATTTTATTTCCAGCTTCCCTTGAATAAGCTCCTCAACTATGTAATATGCTATTGCCGGTGCAGATGTGAAGCCAGGGGATCTTATGCCCGCAGCATTTATGAACCCCCATGGGTCATCATAAGCATCAATTATCCATCTCCCATCAGGCGGTTCTGGCCTCAGACCAGCGAATGTTCTTATTACCATGCTTCTTGGTGGGAGCTCCTTTATAAGCTTCTGCGCCCACTCCCATACAAATTCAAGACCTTCTCTGGTGGTTGAAGTGTCTTCCTTTGCGTCCTCTGGTAGATCTTGAGCCGTTGGCCCTATCATAAGCCCACCATTCAGCTCAGTGATGACGTAGACGCCCTTAGTAATCGGGGTAGGTGTCTGGTGGACTATCTTCGTCACCTTTGGCTCAGCATCATCATCAAAAATAAAATACTCTCCCTTTCTGGGGTGTACTGTGAAGTAATCTATACCCGCCATCTTCGAAATTTTATCTGAATAAAGACCGGCCGCGTTTATGACAATATCTGCCTCGATGAATCCCCTATTTGTCTCAACTCCCTTAACCTCGCCTTTCTCTATTTTTATCCCCGTAACTTCTGTCTCGGGATGGAACCTGACACCATTCTCGACAGCATTCTCAACAAGAGCCGGAGCTGCCATCGTAGCTGATAGTAAACCTGCTGTAGGTGCCCAGAGCGCTCCGGCAGCGTTTGGATTAGCATTGGGTTCAAGCTTTAGAAGTTCATCATGGTCAACTAACCTGACTCCCGGAACACCGTTTCTCTGGGCAAGCTCAAGGTAGTGCTCGGCAACCTTCATGTCTTCCTCTTCCACTGCAATCATGAGTTCCCCGGGCCATTTTGCAGGTATTCCAAGCTCTTTAGTCCACTGATACCAGAGCCTGTTTCCTTTAATGCAAAGCTTTGCTCTGAGCGGATACTTGTCTGGCTCATCTTCATGACCCGGATGTAGTATTGATGTATTTGCCTTGCTGACACCCAGTCCGGCATCTGCATTTTTCTCAAGAAGATGTATTTCTAGTCCCTCATACTGGCTTAAAACTCTGGCTATCGAAGCCCCTACAACTCCTGCTCCAATTATAACAACTTTCATTCTCTTTCCCCCAGATGATGATTAAGGTATGGTAAAGAAAAACCAAATAAAAAAGTTGAGAAACAGAAATTAAATCTCAAACCCAAGATCCTGCAGAACCTTAGCCCAGCCCAGAGATCTCTTAACAGCTTCTTTCCATCCTCCATAAAGCTTTTCTCTGGTCTTCTCATCCATCTTGGGCTCAAATTCTCTCTCAACCTTCCACATCTTTGCAATCTCTTCCTGATCCTTCCAATATCCAACCGCAAGTCCTGCAAGATATGCCGCTCCGAGGGCAGTTGTTTCCTGTATAACTGGCCTGATGACCTTCGTTCCTAAGATATCTGCCTGGAACTGCATCAGGAAGTCGTTCTTGGTTGCACCGCCATCGACTCTAAGCTCTGCCACTTTTATGCCACTGTCCTTCTCCATGTCATGAAGAACATCCCTTGTCAAATAGGCAATCGACTCCAGAACCGCCCTTGCGAAGTGTGCTCTTCTGGTACCTCTGGTAATTCCAATAACGAGTCCTCTTGCATACTGATCCCAGTATGGAGCTCCAAGACCAACGAAGGCAGGCACGAAGTAGACTCCATCATTGCTCGCAAGGTCTCTGGCTAAAGGCTCGACCTCTGCCGAGACCTCAATTATCTTGAGGGAATCCCTAAGCCACTGCACTGCTGCTCCAGTGATGAAAATGCTTCCTTCAAGGGCGTATTCAACTTTTCCGTTCAGACCCCATGCGATTGTGGTCAGTAGATCCTTCGACTTGTAGGGTTTTTCACCGGTGTTCATCAGCATAAAGTTTCCAGTTCCATAGGTGTTCTTGACCATACCCGGTTTGTAGCATGCCTGTCCAAAGAGTGCAGCCTGCTGGTCACCTGCATCACCTGCTATCGGGACCTCAGCTCCAAAGACCTCTTTGTCGGTGTATCCATATATCTCACTGGATGGCTTTGGTTCAGGAAGAATCTCCCTCGGAATGTTCAGTATCTCAAGAAGCTCGTCGTCCCAGTCAAGCTTGTGGATATTAAATATCATGGTCCTTGAGGCATTAGAGTAGTCAATGACATGAGTTTTGCCGCCGCTGAGGCGCCAGATTAAGAATGTATCTATTGTTCCAAAAAGAATTTCACCTTTCTCTGCCTTTTCCCTAACTCCGGGAACGTTGTCGAGTATCCACTTGATTTTCGTGCCTGAGAAATATGCGTCTGGAACAAGTCCCGTCTTCTCCTTTATCGTATCGTAGTGCTCCTTCTTCAGATCATCCACAATATCGGCAGTTCTCCTGCACTGCCATACAATTGCATTGTATACAGGCTTTCCGGTTTTCTTATCCCAGAGAATTGTGGTTTCTCTCTGATTTGTAATACCTACAGCGGCTATATCCTTTGGCCCAACCCCAGCCTTTTCCATGGCGGTTTTAACTGCCCTCATCTGGGCATCCCATATCTCATCAGGGTTGTGCTCGACCCATCCTGGTTTAGGATAGTACTGGGTAAATTCGTACTGCCCAACTCCCCGGATGTTGCTCTCTCTGTCAAAGACTATAGCCCTGGCACTGGTCGTGCCCTCATCAAGAGAAAGTACATATTTTCCTTCCAAGTCAGCCATATCAGGCCCCTCCTCTCTTCGGTACAAATGGCTTTACCAGATACTTATATGTCAACGCTCCTAAAATGCCTCCGATTATAGCACCTATAACGGGAGGCCCTATCCAGTACCATCCAGTGAATAAGCCCTTAGTTCCTACAAGTGCTCCAAAGATACGTGGTGAAAGGTCTCTAGCAGGGTTTATAGCATATCCGCTGGTACCACCAAGGCTGAATCCTATTGATCCAACGAGCATACCGATCAACCAGGGAGCCATATTTGAGCCTGGTCCCGTGTTATCTCTGTCTGTTATGGCATATACCCCAATAAGTAGCATCCACGTGCCTATTATCTCTGCAATGAAAGCATTTGTCGTTGAAAAGGTACCAATGTATTTCCCTGAAATCTCGGATAATGTATGACCCCACATAGCTTTATTGACGATGGAACCTGGCCCAGTGCACCATACATTTGGCATTCCTGCTGCTTTAAGGCCTTCATAATAAACAAGATAGACACCAAGGGCACCCAAGAATGCTCCAATAAACTGGCCGACAAGATATGCGGGAACCTTACGCCATGGAAGGTCGCCGTTGACGGCCTGTGCTATTGTAACTGCAGGGTTTATGTGGGCTCCAGAGATTCCACCCACAGCATAAACTGCCATTGCTACTGCAAAGGCCCAACCAAAGGCTATTAGAAGCCAGCTGTATGCCTGCGGTGCCAAACGTGGAGCTAATGCCACATTTGCAACGACACCATCGCCCAGCAAAATCAAAATTCCAGTTCCTATAATTTCGGCAATAATTATTGCCTTATCACTTGGCTCTTCAGACATAAGTCATTACACCTCCGTGGGTCTTTGTATTATTCTGTAACTTTGAAGATTATAAAGATTATTATTTATAACATTTTAATCCATGAATATTGGTTTATAAAACTAAATGTAAAAGTAAAGGGTTATAACGTTTTAAATCATTTTACATGCGAGTATCAAACCAATAGGGAAAGATTAGGTTAGAATATAGAAATTAGACGAGATATCCCAAAGACATTCTATAATAGTAAAGTGTTATAACATAAAAATCAAATCTGAAAATAACTATAAAAGCAGCTGAAGGAGATTCACTCGTCATTCACTAGTATATTCTTAAACTCTAAAAGCAACTCTACAAGTTCGTCCCAGCTTAACTCACGTCCAAAATTCTGCTGGAACTTAAGTTTTTCCTGCTTCAAACGTAAATAGGTTTCCTTTTTAAGGGGGATTGTCTTATATCTACTTTTTGGTTTATATACATGTCTTTGCAAGGGCACCCGCCCCCCGAATCCAATACCAAGAACATAACTCGGTTTTAATATCGATATTTAAGATTTAAAGTTTTTGTATCACGGCGTAGATACTGTCAGGTATAACTATTAAGCCTGACTTATCCTGACAGTATCATGACGTATATCACCCTAATTCCCCTCATGTCTTTGGTTGTGCTTGTTGAACGCCTGTATAAGCAACCACTTGGCATTTACAAGCATCAAAATAGGGTGTAATCATAAAATAAACAGCATTTAACGTAATATGCATTACAACGTAGAATAGTTTAATATAACTTAATAACAAATTAAATTATTATAACACTATATTTATAAATATTTGATGCAAAATAAGAGTATAAATGTCTCGGGAGGCGAAAGCCATGAAGAAGTTGATTAACAAACCGGAAGATGTTGTTAAAGAAATGTTGGAAGGAATGGCAGCAGCACACCCTGACCTCATAAAGGTACATTTTGAGCCAAACTTTATCTACAGAGCAGACGCACCAGTAAAAGGGAAGGTAGCTTTAATTTCAGGTGGAGGTTCTGGACACGAACCACTCCATGGAGGGTATGTCGGGAAGGGTATGCTTGATGCCGCCTGCCCAGGAAATGTCTTTACATCACCAACACCAGACCAGATGTACGAAGCAGGGAAGATCGTGGATAGCGGTGCAGGAATTCTTCTGATAGTGAAGAACTACACAGGAGACGTTATGAACTTTGACATGGCAGCGGAGCTCCTAAAAGCTGAAGGCCATAACGTCGAGTCTGTTGTTATAGCAGACGATGTTGCTGTTGAGCAATCCCTCTACAGTGCAGGAAGAAGAGGTGTTGGTGGAACAGTCTTTGCCGAAAAGATCGGGGGCGCTGCTGCCGAGAAAGGATGGCCGCTAGAAGAGGTAAAGAGGGTTGTCCAGAAGGTAGCTGATAATGTCCGTTCCATAGGTATTGCCTTGACACCATGTACAGTTCCAGCTGCAGGAAAGCCCACCTTTGAACTCAAAGAAGACGAGTTCGAGTTTGGAATAGGTATTCACGGAGAACCAGGAAGAAGAAGGCTTAAGATGAAACCGGCAGATGAAATAGTTCAAATGATGATGGATGCTATTCTCAGCGATATGCCCCTTGAAAAAGGTGATGAGGTTGCACTCTTGGTCAATGGAATGGGCGGGACACCCCTCATGGAGCTATACATTGTAAACAGAAAAGTTAGCCAGATTCTGGATGGCATTGGTGTCAAAAGGTACAGGACATTGGTAGGGAACTATATAACCTCTCTTGAGATGCAAGGAGCCTCAGTAACAGTCTTAAAACTTGATGATGAGTTGAAGGAATTGTTAGATGCACCCGTGCATACCCCTGCCTTAAGATGGAGAACTTGATACCCTCTTTTTAATCTTTTACCATACTTCAGGTGATTAAAATGATGTATGATGCAAATTACTTCCGTAGATTTATAGAGATATTTGCAAAGTACCTTGAAGAGAACAAAGAATATCTAACGCGGTTGGACGCCGCAATTGGTGATGGAGACCATGGTATAAACATGGACAGGGGAGCTAAAGCTGCTCTCGATAGACTAAGCTCTACTAACCCTAAAACCCCCGGAGAAATCATGAGAACTGTTGGAATGGCACTTTTGTCAAGCGTCGGAGGAGCTGCTGGACCATTATACGGCACGATTTTCATGAGAATGTCTTTGGCATTTGGGAACAGAGATAAAATTGACGATAAAAATCTAGCTACTGCTTTAGAACAGGCATTGCTTGGAATAAAAGGACTTGGAAAGGCTGAGGTTGGAGATAAAACTATGGTTGATGTTTGGGAACCTGTGGTTAATTTTCTGAAGGAAAATATCGAAAATGGAAGAACACTGCCAGAAATTTGCGAGGAGGTTGTGGCGCTGGCAGAGGAGCGCATGAAGGCAACAATCCCTCTCCAAGCCAGAAAAGGTAGGGCATCATATCTCGGCGAGAGGAGCATTGGACATCAAGACCCTGGAGCTACCAGTTCATACTACTTCTTTAGAAGTCTATGTGAAGCAATTGGAGGGAGGTAACCTTGCTCTCGATTTTAATTCTTTCACACAGCCCAGATATCGCTAGAGGTCTCAAAGAGATGTGTCTCCAGATGATTTCAGGAGATGTCACTATCGAAGCGGTAGGGGGGACTAAAGAGGGTAATCTGGGCATTGATGCTGAGCTTGTCCTGAACAAGTTACAAGAGTTAATGGCCAATAGCGACGGTGTAGTTGTATTAGGTGATATCGGAAGCACGATTTTGGCAGCTAAAAATGCTTTAAACATGCTGGGTTTTCCAGCTAATGTCTGTATAGCCGATGCACCGCTTGTTGAAGGCGCTGTTGTGGCCTCCGTTGAGGCATCGTTAGGTTCGCCATTGCAGGAGGTTGTAAAAAAAGCGGAGGAAGTCAAATCCCTCAACAAACTTTAAGGCGATGATAATGGCCGATACTAATAAGATCGTTAAAAAAATAGTAGTTACAAATCCAGAGGGATTGCATGCGCGACCAGCTGGGAAACTCGTTAAACTATTGTCTGGTGTGAAGAGTTCTGTTACGATAAAATACAAAGACAAGGAAATCAACGCAAAAAGTGTTCTAAGTATTATGGCTCTCGGTATAAACCCTGGGGAGGAGATAGAGGTAATAATCGAAGGTGAAGATGTTGAATCAGCACTGAAGATAGTTGAAGGTGTCGTATGTGCAGAGGGAAATTAAAATCCCGGTTAATGCCTCGAATATAGTATCTGAAGGTTATGCCTATGGCATCTTGAGATGTATTGAGAGAGTTGAGGTCTCTTCTGAAAAAAAACCTCTAATTGAGATGGAAGAATTGAAGAAAACTGCAAGAATGCTTGAGGAAAAAATAAAGAGAGAATATGGGAGTTCTGATGTGCTTGGCGAGATAGGTGAAGTGCATATAATGATACTCAATGATCCCCTTCTCTGGGATGAGCTTGAGAAAAAAGCCAGGGATAAGGGAGGAAAGCTGTCCCTCAAAGACATCATGGATGTCAGGGATTACATAATATCCCTCCTGCTGGAAAGCGGCAATCCATTAATACAAGAGAGACAGTATGACATTAAAGACCTGTTCAACGCCCTTCTCTCTGGAGCTGTTCATTCCGAAATTAGCAATGGGGATATTGTTTATGTCGACGAACTCTATCCATCTGATGTTGTGGTTTTCCACAATTCTGGTGTAGGAGCTATTCTAAGCAAAAAAGGCTCTCCTACTGCCCATGCATCTATTCTGGCCCAGGCTCTTGAGATTCCCTACATTTACGGCATACCACCTCTGGATGAATACTGCGATATGAGAGTTTTTGTTGATGCTGTCCACGGAGAGATAAGGATAAATCCCTCAAACATTGAAGGCATAAAAGCCCTCATCAAAAAATACGAAGCCGAAAAGCAGAACTTGGAGAAATACTCTAAAATGAGATTTGAAGGTATTAAAGTCATGGCAAATATAGGGTTTCTTCAGGAGATAGATGTTGCGAAGAAAAAGGGAGCCGATGGAATAGGGCTTTTTAGAACAGAATTCCTCTTCCTCAACAGAACACGGCCCCCTTCAGAGGATGAACAGTTCCTCGCCTACAAAAAGGTTCTTGAGGCGTTCTTCCCAGATAGAGTTATAATCCGACTGTTAGATGTTGGTGGAGACAAGCCCGTTTCCTATCTTAAACTCCCAGAAGAAAGCAATCCGTTTCTTGGGGTGAGAGGAATCAGGGCACTGATGAAAAATGAGGAAATACTGAAAACCCAACTAAGAGCTTTAATACGAGCATCAGCTTATGGAAACCTTGGAATATTAATCCCCATGATCTCAAAGCCAGAGGAAGTTGTCTATGTCAAAAAGCTCATCAAAAAAATCTCCGAGAGTGTTGAATCCCATGGAAACTTTGCAGTTGGTATAATGGTTGAAGTTCCCTCTGTAATCTTTTCAATTGAAAAATTTGTACAGCAGATAGACTTTGCTAGCATAGGAACAAACGATCTAACCCAGTACATCTTCGCTGCCGACAGAATGAATCCAGAGGTCTCAGAGTACTACAATGACCAAGACGATGCAGTGCTGGCAGCAATAAAAATTGTGGCTGAAAAGATGAGGGAATCTAAAAAGCCTGTAGGGATTTGTGGAGAGCTTGCAGGAAAAAGAGAAATGATAAGTAAGCTCATGAGCTTTGGTGTAACATCATTCTCAGTTGCACCTGCAAAAGTGCCCAGAATAAAGAAAGCTGTCTACGAAGCACTGAAAGAGACATGAAAAGACTAAGTTGAAAGAAAATGGAAGAAGATCACTCCACGGGTTCAAACCTGCCGCTGAGCTTTTTAAGAACTCCTGGAAGGGTTGTGTATTCCATTTCTTCGAGTGGGAGCCTGTGCGGTTCAAAAGGTCCATGCCTGCGCATATAGTCTGTGATTTCAAGTGCTTTCTGTCTAGCCCAGTCAAAAGCAGGGTCATCGAATAGATCAACTGGACCAATGAGCTTCCCTTCAGAATTTATCTGCCAGCCAAGGGCAACAACCCTTGGAGGGCCGTCAAACCTTGTCGGATTTGAATGCCTTAAGGGAACAGGCATTATCGGCCCGTTATGTGAACCCCTCATCCAACCGCTCACGAGCTCAGGGAAGGCGAATGGCTCAAGGACTTCACCAAGAGCTGGGAGACCGCTCTGAGCCCTTACTATCGCAACTGGATCGTCCTTACCAACGTATTCACCAGCAATCTGATAGAGTTTCTCGGTGCTTACGACAGCAACCGGCTCGTTTTTGTCTACCTTGTGACCTTCCTTCGGGAATACACGTTTAATGACATACCTTGACTTTGCACCTATGAGTGCCAGAAGGTCATAGAGTTCCTCAGGCGTGTTTAGAATAACACGCTTGTGCTCCTTAATATCCCACACCTCAAAGCGAAAGCCCATGTGCATGTTAGGATCAATTATAAGTCCTGCAGTGTTGAATGGGTCTGCAAACATCCTGAATATCGGAAGGTTGAAAGCGCCAGGCTCAGTTTTGTCCATGTGAAACGTTACTATCGGTTCGCTCTTTCTGAGCGTAATTTCCATCTCCGCTATTCCTGGCCCCATTCCTCTTATATTCCCGCTGAAGGCGTCCTTAAGTAAATCCTGCCCAGCACCATAAAGACCAAGCTCCTTAGCGACTTTAGTCCCCTCTTTAAATGCATTCCATGCAAGACCATGAATTTCTTCGCTGTCAACACCTTTCTTGTGTGTCATGATAAGCTGAAGGTCATCCCCGCAGTGAGTTACATAGAAATCCACAAGAATTTCATTTTCCTTTGCTTTCCCAAGAACCTCCTTGGCCTTTTCAATCAGGGCGGGATGGACACTTGAATGTCCTGGCCAGCCACCTATGTCTGCTTTAATTACGCTAACTGTTATTTTCTCCCCAACAGCCATTTGCACCACCTACCATTTTTACTATTTCAGATTTATAAAATTTTATCATGCCAAAATATATCACCCATGATGATACACATGCCAACAAAGAAAGAATTTTTGAGCTTTAGTCAAAGAACTGTGGTTAGCAGATATCTACCCAGCCAAACTCCTCTTTTGCTACTTGAATAAGTTTCTTAAGTTCCTCTTTTTTAATATTCACACTGCTACTAGCCCCTACAAGGGCTATTATTCCATGGACTTCTTCCTGAACCTGAATAACGTCGTCGCTTACCTTGATGACCCGAAGTTCCCTTCTGGCAGTTTCTCCCTCGCCAATGTAGAATTTGTCATGTCCTATCCTTATTGGCTCTTCCACAGTAACCACCTCGTAATATTTTTGTAAGTCAAAGTTAATAACACTTCCGTCCACATTATGGGGATAGTGTGGCATGCTCACCCTTAGAAGGTTGTTTAACTTTAACATCTTCCAACTTAACAATATCAAACACGCCACAATTATCTAGACTGTCAGGATAACCTGTGAGCTGATAATAAATCCGGTATAAGACTTCCTGACAGTATGATTTGGTCCAGCACAAAACTTATAAATAGCGCCCAGATTAGGTGTAATTGGATGGGGGCATGGTGTAGCCTGGTCCATCATCGCGGGCTCCAGAGGTATGAGGACTTGCGGGTTTGCTGATTGGGGATGAGCCTTTGGAGCTCTGACCCGGAGAAACCCGCGGACCGGGGTTCAAATCCCCGTGCCCCCACCATTTCTGTAAAATCTTAATAACGATAGAAAGATTATTAAGGAAGTTTCTTCAACATAAAAACAAGGAGAATTAGAATGAAGATTTCCTGGAAGGTTGTCACTATTTTTCTGATAATATCTGTCCTTGACCTTGTCACAACTTCCTATGGACTCTCCATAGGTCTCGTTGAAGGAAACCCTCTGATTACTTCGGCGGGTAGATTTTTGCTCCAGAGATATTTGATCTTCACAGCAGTTGGAGTGTTGATGCTTCTGCCATATGCACGTTATAACAGATATGTAAAGACAATTCTTACCGGGATGATAATTCTTAAGTCCCTCTCTCCACTTAACAATCTAGCCCTTATATTTATGTATCATTTCTAAATTTGGGCTCATTGCTTCATCACAAAAATCAGAAAGGAGAACGCCAATCATCGCCCATTAGAGCTCTTCCTTCACAGTGACAAATGACACCATTGTGACTGTCTGCTCAATCCCCCTAACATCCCTTAACCTATCAACAACAATCTTCCCTATTTCTTCAGCTCCTGGGGCCCTGACTTTAATCAATAAATCCCATTCTCCAGCAATTATATGGACTTCATAAACCCCCTCAAGCTGAGCAATTCTTTTAGCAACTTCTTTCTGACTCAACCCAGAATCTGGATCATATCTGGCAAGTATGAAGGCAGTAGTTCCAAGATTCAGCTTTTTGTAGTTAGGTTTTATTGTAAATTTTTCTATGACACCTTCATCTACAAGTTTTTTTATTCTATAATGAACAGTAGTTCTAGGTATACCCAGTTTTTTACTAAGTGCAGCTATATTTTCTCGAGCATTTTCTCTAAGTTCCTTCAACAATCTTAAATCAGTAGTGTCTAGTACTGTGGCCATTTCCATCCCCATTGTCATTTATCCAACTACATTCATAATTTTTGACAGTATAATACTATATAAGGTTTTCTTTTAGCCATTCTGAGAAGACCTTAAAAGCCTTACCCCTATGGGATATTCTATTTTTCTCTTCTGTTGTCATTTCGGCAAAAGTTTTGTTGAATCCTTTTGGCTGAAAAATCGGGTCAAATCCAAAACCTCCAGTGCCGCGTTTTTCATGAAGTATCTTGCCTCGGGTTTTTCCTGTAAATATGTGGAGTTCTCCATCGTAGTATGCTACAACACTTTTGAAATGGGCTTTCCTGTTTTCCACCCCTTTAAGGAGTTTCAGAATACCGTCGTTCCCAAGGGTTTTGTAGACATAGGCAGAATACACTCCGGGGAATCCTTTTAGGGCGTCTATAAAAAGACCAGAATCATCGAGGAAGAATGGACTCTCAATTCTATCCTTAAGCCAGTTAATCCCAAACTCAGCAACTTCTTCCAGGGTATTTGCTTGAATTTCAGGATATTCAATTTTCTTTTGAACAACTTGGACTCCCAATGGAAAAAAGTACTTCTTTGCTTCTTCGACTTTACCGCTATTTGACGTGACAAAAATCATTTTCATTTTCATGAAATCCACCCAAAAAAGAACAGAAACTGGAAATAAAAAACTTTTCAATCGATGGTATACCCAATCTTTTCTACAAGTTCTCTCCTTTCTTTCTTCTGTTCCTCGGTTTCAATTTTAGTGGCGGCTTTACCATCAACTATACCCAGGACTGCCCTCCCCAACTCTGTCTCAGCCACTATAACCTGAAGGGGGTTTTCACTCGCCCCATACACCATAACAACCGCTGGATGATTTTTTACAGTGTTAAGAACGTTTATCGGAAATGCGTTTTTCATTAGTATTACAAACACATGTCCAGCTCCTATTTTCAGGGCATTCTTCGCAGCTAGCTCTTCGAGTTCCTTATCATTTCCTGTAAATCTAGTGAGTTGGGGTTTTGCCTCATTCATTGCGATTCCTAACTTTATTCCAGGGACTGTTGTTAAAAGAGCTTTTGTCAGATCATCAACCGTGAATATTGAGAAGTTTCCCTGCCCGATTATTGCTTCAACACCGGCAGGTTTCTCTATCTCAACAACCTCTATCTTCATAACGACCACCATAAATATTTAATAATCTCTTCCATATAACTTTTCCTGTGAGGTTAAATGAGTAGCGTAAATATGGAAGAGCTTGAATTTTTGGTAGAATTACTAAACAAATACCCCACAGAAAGTCTCAAAAAGATAGCTGAGAATGAGGGAGTTGATTATTATAGACTTAAACGAATTTACGATAAATATTATGGAAAATGCACACAGGTTAGTGCTATATATAATATCTCAAGGATAGGTTTGAAGAGTTTCGTTGCTTTTCTCTCAGTACCTCGAAGTGATCTCCGAGCAGTTGCATGGCGAATGTTTCAGAATCCCTTCATTGTTTATTCAAATGCCATGTTCGGTTTTAAGAACGGTATCTCAGCCATCCTCCATATACCAAAAGATCAAACAAAACTAGTAGGAGAGCTCCTTGCAAAATACTCAGATGATTATGAATACTATCTAGTTCGTTCGTATCCTCCCCCAAAAAATAGGGATAATACAGGATCATGGAATCTAAGCTATGATTATGCTATTCTGATGGATATTCTAAAATGGGATGCAAGAACTCCAATGAAAAAGATTTCAGAGATTTTAGGGAAAACAAGACCAACAATAAGATACATGATAAATCGTCTTAAAGAGGAAAAAATCCTCGTTAGATTCGAGGCTAATATAGATACACCCGCTTATGACCGTGGGGTCCTTGGGATAGCGAATGAAGTTAGAGATGAAATACTAGAGAAGTTTGGAGAACGAGAAATCATGATAGGAAGCTTAAAGCCGAAAGGATACGTAATAGAGTGGTTTTTCTCATCAAAAGAGGACTTAGGAACTAAACTTTTTGAATTTAGTAATTATGTGGAAAAGGTGGGAATTGAGTATTTTGACATATTAGAAGATCTTGAAAAAAACAGAAAGTGTTACAGGTTCTCTAAAATGGTAAAAAAAGATGGAAGTGGATACAATTCAATCTTAGATTTTTAGTGATCACTCCATTATACAAAACTCCATACCAAATGGATCTCCACTGGCCTGATACTCCAAAGCCCTACAGTCATGGCAAATGTACTTGAATGGACATGAGCTACACATTCCAATTTTATCCTTTGTTAGTTTCCAGAAATTCTTAAGCCTTTTTTTCCGTAGAATATCTTTCAAACTCAGCTTTTTAGCATCACCGATAATAAAATTCCTGAGGAGCGGACATGGCAATGCATACCCATCAGCTGTTATGGCCAATGTCCCCGCAAGGCAATCATGGTACTTTGAATTGCTCGGACTCAATGTGCGCTTAATCTCAATTATATTAAAGTCTATTTTTCTAAGAGAGCCGGGATAAAGAATATCAACGTAAACTTCACCTGGGAAGTTAATATCTATTTTTTCAAGCTCCATATACTGCTGATATGTGCTAATTATCAATGCTCCATGTGCCCACCTGTAGTTTTCAAGTTTTTTTAGATGTTCTTTTGAATATTCAAGTTCGGTTATTATTCTAACATCTTCAACTGGTGTAATTTTGTCTATATCTTCAATCCTGACAACGGCATAAACCTCTGGAATGCCAATGGAGACTGCATAGTTTGCCATCTTTATGAGATATTCAACACTGTCATAGTTCGTGAGATAAAGCTCTTTTCCTCGTTTAAACTTGAATTCCTTTATCAGCTCTTGTACTTTCTCTACACTCAGAGGTTCTCGCCTAAGTATAAACCTGTTGTTCCCTATACATCCAATTGATCTGGGTATCCCTCTAACCTCGGAGAATCTTCCTTTTCCTGAACCCAGCTGAATGATTAATCTTTCAAGCTTACCAGAATGTTTTTTATAACTCCATGGGGGTTTTCCTACTGCCACTATGTTGAGATATCCTCCTATTCCTATTTCGGCCACATTGTCATATATAACCCTCTCCATTGAACCCACCAAAAGAAAATGAGCAAATTTGTATATATACTTTTTCTATACGGATTTTGCTTACTACTAAGCTTAGTTTGCAAAAAGTGGAGAGAACATAAATGTACATCAACTTATTTTAATCTGCTTTTCACCTTCAATCCAAAATGTTCCTTCATCCGTTACTTCTTTCTTCCAAACTGGAACTCTTCTCTTAACTTCATCAATTGTCCATCTACAAGCATCAAAAGCTTCTCTGCGATGTTTTCCAGAAGCCACAATTAGTATTGTATCCTCCCCAATTTCAAGCTCCCCATACCTGTGCCATATAAGAATGTCCTCAATAGGAAACTTTTTCATAGCTTCCTCCCTGATACGCTCCATCTCTGCAACTGCCATCTCTTCATATGCTTCATAAATTAGCTTTTTTACTTTCTTTCCATGGCTTTCATTCCTAACTTTTCCCAGGAAAATTACTATCCCCCCAACTTTCGGAGAAGAAACTGAGTTAATAGCTTCCGCAATATTGAAATTATCTTTCAATAATCTGCACTTCACCTATCTCACCTACCTGAGTTCAATAACCTCAAATGTATTGTTGGCCAAGTCCACTATAAGGAGCTTATTTGTCAATGGCCTGCCTATTCCCGTTATCAGTTTTATGGCCTCAACAGCCTGAAGAGCTCCAAGAACACCTGCAGTACCTCCGAGTATTGGAAACTTCCCTTTTTTCTTTCTGACATTTGGGAATATCTCCCTTAAGCTCTTGGTCTCTCCTGGAATTACAGTGGTAATCTGACCGTAGAGACCTTCCACTGCAGCGTGGACGAGAGGAACTCCTTTTTTATGAGCATATTTATCAAGCAAATACCGCGTCTCAAAGTTATCAAGACAGTCAACAATGACATCAACTCCCTTTAAAACTTCTCCAACATTCTCTGAAGTAAGACGGCCAATGAAAGTGTCTATTCTTATGTCGGAGTTAAAATGTTCAAGCTTCCACTTGGCAGAGAGGGGTTTGGGATTTTTCTCTAGGTCCTCTTCCCAATGGAGTATCTGCCTGTTGAGGTTGCTCAGCTCAGGTTTCTGCTCATCAACCAAGAGAAGATTAACCCCAGCAGCAGCTAAATAGTAAGCTACTGGGCTTCCAAGGCCGCCAACACCAACAACTGCAACTTTGGAGTTCTTTAGCCTTTCCTGCCCTTCTTCTCCAAATATCATAATCTGCCTATCATAACGTTCAAGTTCTCTCCCACTAAGCATTTTAACCACCACTCACCGGTGGAAAGAGTGCTACAACATCACCATCGCTTAGATGATCATCGAAAGATACATACCTTCCATTCTTTGAGACATTAACATCCGCATCCTCATCCTGAGCAAAAACTTCATTTTTAAGCTCTGGACGTCTTTCTTTTAGGATATCTAACAATTCCTTAACCCTAATTCCCTCTGGAACCTCAAACTCCTCCTCCCTAACCCCAACTATTGACCTAAATCTGGCAAAATAACGCACCTTAACCTTCATTATCATCACCGAGTAGAGTTCTCAGAAGAGTTAAAAGAGTTTATGGGATAAAAATGTCACCAAGGCACGTTCTTCCATCCCATCTTATACGCAAAGTAATTGGCTCCCCAGTGGATGAAAGGTGACACCACGAGAAGAAATATTATCTGTCCAGAGTCGAGAGTTTTAATTGGATAAGCAAAGGCTAGAGCTGAGATAAGAAAGCCAAGCTGATCTAAGCCAATGGCAGGATACCCCCTCGGGAGATTTGCTCTTCTTTTGAAAAAGCTCCCAACTAAATCTCCAAAAAGAGCACCAAAAGAGAGCGCAAATGCCAAGAGAATAGCAGTATCAAATGAACCATAGAAAGAAGGAGTTACAAAGTATTGAATTGCTCCAACAGCAGTACCAATCGCAACCCCGCCAATAAATCCTCTCCATGTCTTCCCATCACCTAAAATTCTCCTTCCATCTCTCCAGATTCTTCCACCATCTATGGGCTTTCCTCCTCCAACCAGAACAGGGGAAGCGTTGGCAAAGTAGGCCGGGAGGATGTACCAGAATGCCCAAAGGAGTGATTTCATCTGACCACCGCTCTTTCTACGCTCCCTATCTTTTAAATCTTTGCTCGGTTCTTAATCTTCTCTTCAATGCATCCTAATAAGGCCTCTAAAACTTCTTCCTCCTGTACATGCCTTAAGAAGATATTGATTATCCTCTCTGTTATAGAATTCCTTTTGAGAGCAAACTCTATTCTTTCCCTTATTTTTTCTGCTTCCTCACTGTTGTCACCTTTTATAGCCTCAAGAGCTTTTAGAAGGCTCTCTCTTGTTTGCCTTACATCCTCCTCGATTTTCTTGTAGTATGCCTCTCTACGCCACTCTCTGATGTTTTTTATGGCAGTAAAATAGGCTTTCTTGTCTCCGGGTTTTTTAACTCTCTTAACCAGTCCAATGCTCTCAAGAAGCTTTAGAGCCGTGCTCACATGGGAATGAGAATAGCTCGTCCGCTCTGCTATTTCTCCTAAACTCAGGGGTTCATCTTCGAAAAAAAGGACTCCATATATATATCCATACAGCTCATTCAAGCCAAATTTACGGGCGGTATTTGCAAAGTGTTCCATCATTATCCGTTTTGCCTCCTCAACACTCATCTTACACACCTCTCCCATGTTAGTTGTTAGTGAGTATAATAATAGCCAAAAGTTTTTTAAAGTTCCACATATAAAAAACTTTCGGAAATTTCCGAAAGTTAGGTGATGAAGATGGATATACTCAGGGCCATTGCAAGGATCATCGTTAGATACAGAATTGCATTTGGTCTAATGACAATTTTCCTTTTAGTGATTTCAGTGTATGGTATACAGAATCTCCAGTTTGAAAGCGACCTCTACAAGGAGCTCCCTCAGGATCTACAATCAATTAAGGATTATGAGATACTTCAAAATGAATTTCAAGGAGGAGATAATGTCATTATAGTCGTAAAGATATCTGATATTGAAGAGGGAGGGGTTTATGATATTAGGGATCCCCAGGTTATTAACTCTATTTATAATCTTGAGCAAAAACTCAAACAGCATTCATATATTAGTGGAACATTTAGCATAGCTGATGTATTTATCCAAAGCCTCGGCAGGTTACCCAAGAATGAGAGAGAGGTAAAATTTATTCTGAACACCCTCCCCGAAGATATCAGGAATCAACTGATAAGCTCTGATTACACCATGACTATAGTACCTGTAACAATAAGCAGGGATAAAAATCAGAAAACACTAACCCGGGTATATAAGGATATTCAGAAAGATATAGAGAACACAAACTTCCCGAAAAATGTTGAAGTTGCCCAAACCGGCTCAATCGGAGTAACTTACCGGATTCTGGCACTCCTGCAGAGCGATTTAAACAAGACAATGGGCATAGCATTTATTATGGTAATTCTTCTGCTCATATGCTTTTACCGCTCTCCTGTGAGGGCGCTCATACCCCTGACACCCCTAGCATTTGGAGTAGCTATGACCCTTGGCTTTATGGGACTAACAAACATACCATTGGGAATTGCGACGACGACAGTAGGGGCAATGATAGTTGGAATGGGAATAGACTATGGAGTTCATATCACAAATAGATATTATGAGGAAAGACGGAAAGGGAGGAGTATAGAAGAATCCGCTGAAGAAGCAATAACAGAAACAGGAAAAGCTCTTCTTGGCGCAGCGCTAACAACAATAGCTGGCTTTGCAGCCCTGAGCTTCTCTGTACTGCCCGCTCTCCAGAGACTCGGATTTGTTCTGATTGTGGGTCTAACTCTGGCAGCGCTCAATGCCGTCATTGTCACACCAGCCGTCATAATGCTTGAAGAGGATATCACGAAGTTACTAAAAGGACATTATGAAACGCCAGAAATCAGGGCATATTCTGGAATTTTAGCTAAATTCTTCACGGTATTGGGAAAATCGATAAAGAATCATCCAAGACGATATCTGGCAATTGTTGCTGTTCTAACTTTGATATTTATATCTGGAGCAACCCAGACAACCACAGAGGTCAGGATGAGTAAGATGATACCTCCCGGGATACCGGAAATTCAGGCTATAAATGATGTCATCAATGAATTTGGAGGAATGGATGAAGTTGATGTAGTAATTCAAGCTGATGATGTGAGGAATCCTGATGTTGTGAGGGATATATACCGTTTTGAAAAATCCGTTCTCGCAGATTCATATTACAACAGTGCCTTTGAGAGCCAGAGTATTGCGGATGTTGTTGTTAAAAAATATGGGTATATACCCGATGACAAAGAGAAGATTGCCAACGCCCTAAAGGGCTCTAACCTAATTACCAGTGACTATTCAATGACCCTACTCAAGTTCAAAGGGAACTTCATGGGGGCAAACCAAGAGGGCTTTAGCGGGATAATGCGTTATTTTAAAGAAGAAATCAGCAATGCTGATTTTCCTCCGGGAGTCAGTGTTAGAATAACGGGGGAAAGTTACATTGACTATGTCCTCAGTGAACTTATAAATAGGGATATACCGAGAATATCAACCTATGGAACATTCTTTGTTATTATAATCGTTCTTCTCCTCTTCCGAGATTTAAAAACGTCCATAGCAATGATATTACCGATGCTCCTAGGAGCATTGTGGACTATTGGATTTATGGGTTTAGCAAAGATACCTTTTAACCAGACTCTTGCTGGTGTTATATCTATGATAGTTGGTCTTGGCGTTGATTATGGTATGCACTTAACCCACAGATTTAAAGAAGAATTGAAGAATGCCAATCCATATCCAATAGTAACCGCTGTTGAAAATGTTGGTCCGGGAATCCTTGTGGGTGCTCTTACAACCGCTGGAGGATTTCTAGCTCTTTTATTTGGTGATCTCACTCCGATCCACAACTTTGGCAAGGTTCTGGCATTTGGTATATTCGCATCCATGACGGCTGCATATCTTGTCACGCCCTCACTGTTACAATTATTTTATAAAAGGAAATTGGAGGTGGTAAAAAATGAAAAAACAAAAACTATTTAGGCTTCTCACTGGATTGATGCTACTTTCAAGCATATTAAGTTATGCACATGCCTCTGAGAATGTTTTACTGTTTGAGGGGTATATAGATAGAGGGGATGCCATTCTTGTGGGGCCGCTCGTTATTTCGTTGGTAGATACTCAAAAGGACTATCTGCACAATGAATATTATGCCTTCATTGCCATCGTTAAGGATGGAAAGATTTTAAATGCACAGTATGAGGTTATATATGTTCCAAATCCAGACAAGATAAAAGAACTCCTCTCAAATCCACTGTTTCTAATGGCTCTGGCAGATACAATGGGATATAACATTACCAAATGCACACAGTATGAAAACAACACCCTTGAATTTCTGAACTGTGTGTCCTCAACACAGACGGCTTTCTATCAATGGCTTCAGAATGCTCCGCCTCAAGAGTTGGGAGACGCTATCATCAAAACAATTGAAGAACATCCTGAGCTTGGTTTGACCAAACAAGATGTCCTAATGCCAATAACTTACCCGAATATCACGCCCGTGAAAGAAAACGAAACAATAACAGTGAAAGTGGACGGTCAAACTGTTGAACTAACAGTACTTCAGGTTTATCCAAATGGAGCCAAGATCAGCATAAGCGGTCCAGTTTCATGGAGAGTTTCAACAGCGCCTGCATTAATTACAACATCCGTCACTGCTCCTCAGAGTGTTAATCCCGGTGAAACAGTAACTATAAAAGTGCATTTAAAGAATCAAGGAGCTTTAAAAGCCCGTTATATAAATGTTTTCATTTCCCCAGCACCAGTGGGAGTAAATCAAAGCAGCTCCATTGGGGCGGCCTTATCCCAAGTCCTAAGCCAGAGTGGTGTATCCCAAGGTGTATGGTATCCCGAAGGGAGTGCAGCTCAGTATGTGGAGTATTTGGAAGGAAAAGAAGGTACGACTTTGAAATTCACTATTAAAATAAATGAAAACGCAAAACCTGGGATATATCCATTATATGTTAATGTTGTGTATTTCTCTCAAGTCGGTATAGACGCCCATATCAAGATGATTCAGAGTTTCAATTATGTGGGAATAACCGTTGCTAGGGAAAATGATGCAACATTTGTTATAGATAATCTCAATAAACCTTCAATAATCCATCCCGGAGAGGACTTTAATATTCAGTTAACATTGAAAAATTCTGGAGGAGAAGAAGCAAAAAACGTCTTAGTTCAAATTCAACCCCAATTGGAAATACCGAGCAATAGTAAAGAGATAAAGAATACTATTGGAGAGCAATCACCTATTCAGTCACCGATATCAGTCGAAAGCGGTTCTAGTGAGGTATATTTCCCTGTCGTAAATCCGAATGAAGACAAGAAAGTTATTTTTAAGATGCATGTAAGTGAAGATGCAAAAACTGGAAGTTATCCCATAAAGGTAAGGCTCAAATATTACAGTGGGAATTCAAAAGATGAAAAAGAACAAACATTTGTATTCTCAGTCAATGTGGTAGAAAGAAGGCAGGGATTCATTGAAATTAAAAAGGTTGAGATTACGCCTGAAAAAATAAGTCCTGGAGATACCTTCACAGCAAAGTTCACAATTCAAAATGTGGGTGAAGAGCCCGTAAAAGCTCTCAGTTTGAAGATATTATCCTACAAAGTTTCAGTTCAGGGGGAGATTAAGAAAGTAGATTTATCCTCGCTCTCCCAACTCCCTATTCAGGGTAGCTCACAGCTCGCTCAGAATCTGCAGACAGCTCTTAATCAGATAATGCGAGAATTAGCCAGACAGAATATAGATGCATTCTTACCCCTAGGCGAAGATAATGTGAAGTATGTAAGTGAACTAAAACCCGGGGGAAATGCCACATTAGAATTTCAGATTAAAGCAAACGACAAGCTAGAAACTGGCATATATCCGTTAAGAATTGAAATTGATTATCTAACAGCGCCTAATGATCAGGAGATAAAAGATGAGAGACTTGTTGGAATAGACATAAGCGGAAAAGAGAAACTTATTATTTCAAAGATTTCCACATCTCCCACAAGAGTCCTCCCGGGAACTAGCAATGTAGAAATAGATCTAGAGGTGGAGAACATTGGAACCGGGACTGCCAGGACAGTGTTGCTAAAACCTGTTCCAACCGGACCTTTTAAATTAAGCGCAACTAGCGAGCAGATTATCAATCTTGGAAGTTTAGAAAAAGGAGATTCTGCAAAAGCCAGCTTCAAAATAGATGTTGCAGAAAATGCCACAAGTGGATCACATGAAATACCAGTAGAGATAACATACACTGACGAGTTAGGAAACGAAATGCATGTGAAATTAAACATCCCGGTAATAATTTCATCTAAACCAAATATACAGATAACATCGGTCAGATTTTCTCCAGAGCCACTTCAGGGAGAGGATATAAAGGTATACCTCACCCTAAAGAATGCAGGGGGAGAAAAGGCAGAGAGTGTAATTGTGGAAGGTGTCATCAAGGCCAGTCAACCATTTACATTAACCAAAAGAACGGATTATGTTGGAACCTTAGAACCCGGAAAGGAAGGTCAAGGAGTTATAGAAATGAGCATTGATAGCAATGCCATACCTAAAGACTACAGAGTTTTGATACGCATACGTGCTCTCGGAGATAAAGCACAGGGAGATGACAATGTCTATGTCTTCGAGCGCACAATTGATATACCTGTGAAAGAGAACACCAAAACCAAAAATAATCTGAAGTTATTAGGAGTCCTCATAGGCATGGCAGTTGTTATTGTTATTCTATACACATACAGAAGACGCAGTTGAGCTCTCCTTTTTTTTCGAAAATTTTAAACACTTTAACTTAGATATTAGGAGTAATGGGGTGAATGAAATGGGTCTGGTAAAGCGTGTAATAATTTCAATTGTGTTGATTCTCCTTATTTATATTGGATACGTGGGATATGCAGTTATGACACTCCAACCCCAAGGACGGGCAGAATGGGGATATGTGGACAAAAACAGTACAGAAGTATGGATTACATTAAACTTAGGAAAACCTCTTTTAGTACCATTTAATGTTAAGAGTTTGAGTATAAAACTTGAAAACATACCATTTATAAAAGTTGAGCGTTTTGAGTACCACGCCACGGATAAGTTTCTTAAAATGGTGATTGCAATAGATAATAAGAAAATGATCCAAGCACTCGTGGCATACCTAAACAATGGGAACAAAGGAAATATCGAGATAGATTTTTCCGGCCAAGCATTGGGAGTAATACCTATTAAATACTCTGCAGAAGAACCAATAAATGTAAATCCCTTGGAGTATATTAATCTAACAGCAAAAAGCGAAGAAATTGGCCCCTTTTTAACACCTGCTATCATTGGAAGCAAAAATGTTTGGGGTGGAGTAGAAGGGAATAAAGCAGTAATATACACATACCTAAAGATGTATAATCCAAATTCAGTTCCAATTCCAGTAACAGGAATATCATTTAAGCTTTACATGAATGATATACAAGTTGGTGAAGGAAAGATAGCCGAAACTGTAATTGTTCCAGCTAAGGGCTATGCAACTGCAAAAGTTAAGACAGAGATAAATCTGGATTCATTGCCAGAAGTATGGGTTAAGCATATAAAACAGGGAGAGGCTAGCATAGTTAAAGCGGAAATATATCTTAATATTACTGCTGGCCAATTCAAGTACACCCACAAATTAAGGGCCGTTGAGAAGAAGATTGAAACAAACATCATGGGGGATATAAACGATATCCTAACATCTCTTAGATGAAGTTTTTATACCCCTTTTGTTTCTCCATTTCTGGTGAGGCGAATGAACATCCGGGAGATGCATGAGTTTCTGAACTACCTGTGGGAGAGCATATTCAGGCTCAACAATGAGCTCGAAGATGTACTGAAGGAGAGAGGGTTTACTGTGGAGCCCGTGGAAGAGGCGTTCAACGGATACATATATATCGATGGTGAATGGAGGCTGATGAAGTATCCATATCCAGTATTCGAGGTGAAACCGCACGGAGAGATTGGTGCCACACTTCAGGGCTTCTATTTTGTATTCGCTGTACCCAGAGAGAAATTAACCCCAGAATTTATCAGAGAATTCACTGAAAACTTTAAGAAGGCTTTTATCTACGGAGCTGTCGATTTCCTTAAGGATTTTTACAATCCCGATACCAGAGCTGGAGCTGAAGAAATTATTGAGAGAATAAGCTCCAGCCCCGAGAAGATAGTCCAGTTTGAGGTGGAAGCAAAAACACCGGAAGAGCTGAAAGAAACTCTCTTCAGGTTCATTGAAATCGAAGCAAAGCACGGCATTCTGGAGGATTAACATGCACATGTATATGTATCTTGAGGCATTTCCAGAGGAGCTCAGGGAGTACTATAGGAAGCTCTTTGGAGATGAGGCAGAAGTATTAATGGAAAAGCTGAGGGAGCCCGTGGAAAAGTATTACATCAGGGTGAATACGCTTAAAACGAGCCGCTCAAAGCTCATGCAGATTCTGAGAAAGGAGGGACTTAAACCGAAGAGAAGTCCCCATCTGAAGGAGGGAATATATTTCGATAGGGAGGGGCCAAACTTTCCTGATGACTTTGACCCTACTCTTCCCATTGTGAGGGCAAACAAATTCGCGGCTGAGAGCGTCTATCAGGGAGCTATGCTCTATGCTCCAGGAGTTTTGCAGGCGCACAAAAAAATCAGGCCCGGCGATGAGGTTCAGATAAGAGATCCAAAAGGTCTTCTCGTCGGAATAGGCATCGCCAGAATGAGCGCAAAAGAGATGATACTCTCAAATAGGGGCATCGCCGTTGAGGTTATCTTGCCGAAGTTTAGGCTTCCAAGTCTGAGTGAGCTCCAGGGCTTTAGAGAAGGACTTTTTTACGCGCAGAGTTTGCCTTCAATGGTAACAGCGAGGGTTTTGGAACCGAGTGAGGAGGAGCTGGTAGTGGACATGGCGGCCGCTCCCGGCGGAAAGACTAGCCACATAGCCCAGCTCATGCAGAACAGGGGAGAGATAATAGCCCTTGACAAATCAAAAAACCGACTCAGAAAGATGGAGGAAGAGCTGAAGAGACTTGGCGTTAAAAATGTCAGACTGATTCATATGGACTCGAGGAAGCTTCCAGAGCTTGAACTCAAGGCAGACAAGATACTCCTCGATGCTCCGTGCACAGCTTTAGGTATAAGACCAAAACTGTGGGAAAACAAGACTCCAAAGGATATTGAAGCAACCGCCCGTTATCAGAGGCAGTTCATAAATGCCGCCATAAAATCTCTGAGGAAAGACGGCATCCTCGTTTATTCAACCTGCACACTGAGCTATGAAGAAAACGAAGGAAATGTTAAATACATGCTAAAAAAAGGTTTAAAGCTGGAGGAACAGGACATCTTTATAGGTTCGAATGGCATAGGATTTAATAGTGTTCAGAGGTTTTATCCCCACAGACATATGACTCAGGGCTTCTTCATAGCAAAGCTTAGGAAGGTGTAACTATGAGAAAGGCGAAGAAAGCCGGTGTCGTTACTCTGGCGGCACTTTTAATTTTAGCCCTCATATGGATAGCTGGGGTAAGGGAGACAGTTGAAATCCTGAAAAAAGCAAATCCATCCCTCTTCATGCTCGCTATCTTCG
>Ga0256842_1000650_pt1 | contig 30396 bp, 24 predicted proteins | sample 4559240metaG_FD_185973 | JGI IMG/M metagenome (GOLD analysis project Ga0256842, IMG submission 185973) | Hydrothermal vent microbial communities from Guaymas Basin, Mexico - 4559-240 | ecosystem: Environmental > Aquatic > Marine > Hydrothermal vents | place: Mexico: Guaymas Basin | collected... | reverse complement strand
CTCCACGACGAGCCTGCATAAAGTCCATATCGATATCGGGCATACTTACACGTTCTGGATTTAAAAAACGCTCAAAGAGCAGATCATATTTCATAGGATCAATATCAGTAATTTCCAATGAATAAGCCACCAAACTACCAGCAGCACTTCCTCGTCCAGGACCTACCGCAATTCCCATCTTTTTTGCCTCTTTTACGAAATCCCAAACAATCATCATATAACCCGGAAACTTCATGGAGTTAATAATGTCCATCTCAAACTCTAAACGCTCTCTATACTCTTCGTGGCGCTCTTTTGGTACAATTGCTAGACGTTTTTCAAGCCCCTCTTTACATTTATAGATAAAATAAGCCGCATCATTTTTATCTGCTGCACTTAGCCACTTCTTTTTTTGTTCTTCTGTAGCATCTTCTGGCAATGGTGCATCATCTTCAAAGTCAAACTCTAGCCCCTCTGCATGCGCATACTCTTGCGTGAACTTAAAGTTTGGCGGTGTTGGAGATTTGACAATCGGCACAAAATCTTCGCACTTATCCACAATCTCTTGCGTATGCTCTAAAGCTTCAGGAATATCAGCAAACAGACGTGCCATCTCCTCAGGACTTTTAATATAAAACTCATGAACCGAGTGTCGCATACGATTTGGATCATCATAGAGTTTATTCATCCCAATACACATAAATGCCTCATGGTATTGTGCATCACCAGGGTAAGTATAGTGGGTATCATTTGTTGCTATTATTTTGATGCCTGTCTCTTGGGCGATTTGTAATATTTGCTTGTCAATATTTAACTGATCACCAATACCGTGACGCATAAGCTCAAGATAAAAATCATCTCCAAAAATATCCTGATACTCTCGTGCAACTTCCAAAGCAGCCTCATAGCCACCTGCCCCGTTTTTAACATTTCGCTCACTTAAATTCAAATGCCAGTTTACTTCACCCTGCAGACATGCAGAAGAGCAGATAATCCCTTCACTGTGCTCACGCAGCTCTTTTTTATTAATACGTGGAAAGTAGTAAAAGCCCTCTATAAAAGCTTTTGAAGAGAGGTACATCAGGTTTTCATAGCCTATTTTATTTTTTGCATACAAACAGATATGAAAACGCTGTTTTGTACTTTTATCATCCAGCGTCTCTCCGTTATGAATATACCCTTCCATTCCAATAATAGGCTTCAGACCGGCAGACTTCATCTGTTTATAAAAATCAATAGCACCAAACATATTTCCATGATCGGTCATAGCAACAGATGTCATACCTAGTTCTTTAACACGTGAGACTAGATTTGAAAGTTTATTTGCCCCATCTAAAAGGGAGTACTCTGTGTGAAGATGTAAATGTGTAAAGGGAAGTTGTGCGCTCAATTTGTATCCTAAAAAGTATCTAATATTTTAAAATGATTATAGTTGAATTATCCTATAAACTTATTTAAAAATTTTACTTTAATGAAGCAACACAGTTACGACCAGACTCTTTTGCTGAGTAGAGCATATTGTCACATCTTTTTACAATGCTGTCTATCGTATCTCCCTTTCTATATTGTGTAATACCAAAACTGCAGGTAACAGAGAGATTATTATGTAAAGTTGCTTTTTCAATAACAGAGCGGAGTTTTTCAGCAAACATCTCTGTCTGATAAATATTTGTCTGTGTGATTATCATAAACTCCTCTCCTCCCCATCGAGCAAAGATATCAATATCTCTTGTATGGTGTTTAATTAAAGCTGTTAACTCTTTTAAAATGATATCTCCGACATCATGTCCATATGTATCATTAATTCTTTTAAAATGGTCAATATCAAACATTACTAAAGAGAAAATATTTCCATAACGCTCTGCTTTTTGAAGTTCTTGTTGAAGAAAAAATTCAAATCGGTTACGATTAAAAATCTGTGTTAATGTATCGAAATTTGCACGTTCCTCAAGTTCTTGCTTTAAAGAAAGATCTTTTGTTATATCTCTAAAAAGAATGAAAAACTTGTGAGAATCTTCAATTTTTTCGATCTCAACAGAAAAAATACGCTCTTCATTTTTACAATTGAGCATTTTCACCTTATGCTCTTCATTTGGATGCTCTTCGACATATTTAATCCAATCCATACCATTACTATTATGTTTTGCCAGACAACCATCTGCTTCTATGAACATATCACAAATACAATCATGTTCACTCTTATACTTTTCTAGACTATCGTAACAAAAAAAGTTTAAAAATGCACGATTTGCATCTATAGTATCTTTACCATCATTAACAACTATCAAATCGTGTTGCAGATCGATTAACTCTTTAAAATAACGTCTGTTTTGCAGTTCTTTATAGACAAAGAGCCCTAACATACAGCCAAAGAGTGTTACAAAAAACATCTCTAACACAAATGTATCTTTGAAATGTTCTAAAAGAGAACTATTGAGATGTACTAAAATATATGCAAAAGTTTTACCCTCAATATCTTGAATAGGATACACAACAACGGCATAATTGGACTCTTTAAAGCTATAGTCAACTACAGATGGATTCGTTTGCTTGAGAGCATTTTTAAAACTGTCTAATTGTTGAATGTATCTAAATCTCTCCGTATCTATACTTTTAGCATCATGATCTTTTTTCATATAAAATATATCTGAGCCTATCTTTACTTTCTCATAAAACTTATTAATTCGTTTGTTTTGAATTGAATTTTTCAAACAATCTGCACAAAAAAGAGATTGATATGCATCACCATAAAAATTTTGCATTTCATGAATTAAAGATTGTGAATTGACACTATACTCATAACTTCCTACAAAATCACCGTCATAAAAAAGCGGGTATTGAAAACGATATGAATCCTGAAAAACTCCAATTTCAAAGCCTTTTTGAAAAGTAAACGTTTTATAGAGTTTTTGCAAAGAGTACCTTTGATCTATTATTTTGTCATCATGTGCATATGGTTTATGAAAACGTAAAAGAGAACGACCTTCTTTATCAAAAATATGAAAACCATTCAATGCATTGAGTTTTTCATAGTTAAAAAAATCCATAAATTCATTTAATAAAATTTCTCTAATTTCATCTCGTTTTTCTTTTGAAGCACCGTTGGCTTCATACACAAGTTTGGCAATTTTGTCAGACTGTCTTGCATATGCATCATCATATGTCATTTCATATGCGTGTACAGCACTCTCTAATGAATTTTTAACAAGTTGAATACTCTGTTTATGGTACTCAGTTTTACTAGTAAGATATAAATTATAGAAGTAAGCGGCAAATAAAAATTCATAAATCATAAAAGCGAAAAGATAATACCGCATCACTAAGAACTACCTACCTTTTTGAAACATTATATAACTTTACTTATATTTACTTTATTTTAACATTAAAGTGTTTATGATTTCTATATGAAAGCAATTTTACTAACCCTCTTTTTTTTAACATTACATCTCTTTGCTTCTGATACATTGGTATTTGGAGCTATTGCAACAGTCAATCCGGAGGTTATGAAAAAAAAATTAACGCCACTAATGAAAGAGATAGAAAAAGCTACAAATAAACATCTCATCTTTAAAACCGGATACAATTATACAGATACAATCAATAAATTTGCAGATGGAACATTTGATATTGGCTATATTGGACCGGCACCATACATAAAAGTAAAAAAAATCAATAAAAATGCTCTTATTTTACTAGCAGGAATCAAAAACTCACAAAAAAGTCCTTTTAGAAGTGTTATTTTTTCGAAAAAAGGATCCAAATACCGCACATATAACGATTTAAAAAATCAAGATTTTGCATTTGGCTCACCAAACTCTACACTCTCCTACTATGTTCCAAAATATATGCTTCAAAAAGAGAATATTGCTCAGGAGATAAAAAGGTTTCGTTTTATGGGCAGACATGATAAAGTAGCACAATATGTTATTATGGGCAGATACGCTGCCGGAGCTGTAAAACAATCTGTTGCAAACCAATATGCAAAATATATACAGGTAATTGCAACAAGTAAACCTCTTGTAGGCTTTGCCATTGTTGCAAGCACAAAATTAGATCCAAAAACCATAAAAAAATTACAGCATCTTTTTGAAAATTTTCATAATATAAAAGCATTAAAGCAGATCAAAAAAAGTGCTATTGGATTTGAGAAGAGAAAAGATAGTCAATACGACAGACTACGAAAAATTATGCAGGAGGTAGATAGTAAACATAAATAGATATATCTACCTTCTCTCTTATTTGGCAACCCTGCTAAATTTGACAGTTCTCTCTTTGTTGCTAAGTCCTATTTTTGTAACGCTTTTATCCATGAAGTCATCCATGCGTTAACTTCAGGTCGCGGTGTCTCTAAAAATTCAAAGACAAAAGAGTCTTTAAGTTCACAAATTGCAATGGATTTTGGACGAAATGCCAGAATCTCTACATTTTTGATTGTGTGTCCAAAACAAAAAAGCAAATTTTTTGCATCAAGAATTGTTTCCAAAATCTCACCACCCATCTTTTTTGTATGTGCATAGTGATCAAAGACTGTGATAAAACCACCTTCAGGATTTGCTTCTATCTCTCTTTTAAAATGTTCAATAATCTCATTGATATCTGTGTATTTCATCTCATTTTTTGCAAATTCAATAGAGTACATTGGATGTATATCAAGTAATATAGAACGTTTCATTATTTAACCTTTTCTAAATATTCGCTATCGACTGTATTTACCTTAACAGTATCACCCTCTAATACATGATATGGAACTTGAATAACCGCACCACTCTCTAGTGTTGCAGGTTTTTTACTTCCACTTGAAGTATCCCCTTTGAAGTTTGGTGGTGTTTCAGTGATAACAAACTCCATAATCTCCGGTGCAGCAACAGAAATAGCTTCACCTTTATAAAAGATAATATCTACACTAATCCCATCTTTAAACCATTTAGCCGCATCATCACACTGCTCATATGAAAGACCGAGTTGATCATATGTTTCATTGTCCATAAACTGGTACATTTCACCATCATCATAAAGGTATTGCATTGTTTTGTAAGTAATCTCAGGCACTTCAAACTTATCACCTGCGTGAACAGTCTTCTCAACCACTTTACCATTTAAAAAACTCTTGATTTTCATACGAACAAATGCAGCACCTTTACCTGGTTTTACATGTTGAAACTCTACTACTTTATAAGGAACACCGTTTACTACTAAACGAACATTCTTTTTAATATCACCCATACCAATAGTTGCCATCAATACACCTTTAAAAAAATATTTTCAAAGATTTTACAATAAAAGTGCTTAGAATGTTATAATTGCACCATTATTTACGAGATAGGAATATATTTTTATGAAATTTACTTTAGAAGCCACAAGCGGTAAGGCACGTGCCGCTACAATTGAAACTGCACACTCCACCATAAAAACACCTGTATTTATGCCTGTTGGCACTGTCGGAAGTGTAAAAAGCCTTGATGCTCATGATGTTTTAGATATGCTTCAAGCTGAGATAATACTCGCTAATACCTACCATATGTACCTGCGTCCCGGAGACAAAACCGTTGCAAAAATGGGAAAACTCCATGGTTTTACAAAGTACCCAAAAAGTTTTTTAACGGACAGTGGTGGTTTTCAGGCATTTTCTCTTTCAGATATGAGCAAACCAAAAACAGATGGTATTGAATTTCGCAGTCATATTGACGGCAGTAAACACTTCTTTACACCTAAAAAAGTCATTGATATTCAACATAATCTTGGAAGCGATATTATGATGATTTTAGATGATCTTGTTGCCCTTCCTGCAACACAAGAGCGTATTAAGCTCTCTATTGAGCGAACAACTGCGTGGGCAAAAGAGTCCATAGAATACTTTCGTGCCAAACAAAAAGAGGGAGTCGGTGTTGAGCAAAATATCTTTGCCATCATTCAAGGCGGAACAGACAAAGCATTTCGTACAAAGAGTGCAACAGAGCTGTGTGCCCTTGATTATGATGGTTTTGCTATTGGAGGGCTTAGCGTCGGAGAGCTCAACAATGAAATGTACGACACAGTTGAACATACAACACAATATATGCCAGAAGACAAACCACGTTATTTAATGGGCGTTGGAACACCTGAAGACTTAATAGAGAACATCGAACGTGGGATTGATATGTTTGACTGTGTTATGCCAACAAGAAATGCAAGAAACGGAACACTCTTTACCTCTTTTGGAAAGATGAACATCAAAGGTGCTAAGTATAAAGAAGATGAAGCACCCATAGACCCAGAGTGTCAATGTATCACTTGCCAAACATATTCACGAGCATACATCAACCACCTTTTTCGCTCACGTGAGATAACCTATTTTCGTTTAGCTACCATTCACAACCTACACTACTATCTTAATCTTATGCGTGAGGTACGTGAGGCGATTTTGGAAGATAGATTTGCGGAGTATAAAAAAGAGTTTTATGCAAAAAGAACTTAAGAAGAAACTATGGATGACACACAAGACTTAACAACACCTAGTATAAGAATGGCAATTTTTGTTGTGATTGCACTTATCTTTTTCTTTGTTTTACAAGAAAAAAAAGAGGAAAAATAAACGATTTTATTCTTTAAGATACCTAAAATTATGAATAATTTTCATACGACCTCTAATAGAGCCCATATAAAGATCTTTTTTATTGTGCGAAAGACGTGAAAAACAAATATAATCACATTTTTTATCTACTTTTATCATACCCACTTCTTTGGGAGCATATAAATAACTCATATCAAAAATTTTAAAAGCCTTTGAGTTTCCAACATATAATAACTTGCCATCTACTGAACTCTCTAAACTATATATATACTCCTTAAGTTTAAACTCTGACACCACATGAACAGAGTTCTCTTTTAAAATTGCGAGAACCGTTATACTCTTCTCTAATCCTCCTCCTAAATATGCACGTCGTCTGTTATTACTAAAAACTATTTGATAAGGAAGAGTATGTAGTATAGAAGTAGTTTCAATAACTTTTGGATCTAATATATTAGATATATCTACTCTCTCAAGTACCCCTTTTGAATGTACATAATAACTACCGGCAGAGACTAGCAAGAGTGTTTTTGAATCCAGTTCAGCAACAGCATAGTAAGATTTATCACTAAAATGATAAAGCTCTTTTAAACTTTTACCTTCTACATCTAAAATATAAGCCCCATTAGCACCTGCGACATAAAGCCTTTTTCCATCATTTGACAAAGCAATAGAATCTCTTTTATAAATAGTTGAATACAAGATACCATGAGTTTCTAATCTCATTGTCTTAAAAGAGTGATAAACTGCTCTATTTTTTAATGTATAAAAGCGATCTAAAAGGAGCATTCTCTTTTTATTTGATAAATCCAAAGAAAAGACAAAACCATCTCCACTCACATAAAGAACATTTTCATCCGGACTCAAAACAATATCTGAAACAGTTTTAAATTCTTTAAATGTAGCTAAAATTTTTGGCTTAAGAGGATTAGTAACATCCAAAGCATAAATGCCATCTCTTAAGACTGCAACATATGCAATGGTATTATCTCTATTTAAAACAATAGACTCAACTACGCCATCATTATAAGAAAACTGAAAATAGCCTATTTTTTGAAGATTCTCTTGTTTCACTTTCCAATTACTATAATACTCATACCCTAGAAACAAAACTGGCACTATCATAATGATTATCAATAGAAATATAACGACTCTTTTTTTATAGTTTAATTGTGGATCTATCATTTAGATTTATACTCTTTTACAAAAATTTCATCTTGAGTGTGAATTAGACTGTTATTAATATTTCCTTGCATATCAAGTTTCATTAAAAAAGCTTTTTTTTCAAATGTATTATATGCTGGTTGAACAGATCCACCTACAATGAGTCCGCCAGAAGCAAACGTTAAAAAAGAAGCCTTATTATAATAAATCATTTTTTCATATGGATCACTTATATATCTATACCCTTTTTGCCAAAGGAGCGTTCCGTTTTCATCTATTTCTATCAGACCTAATTGTTGATTTTTACTGCTTATTGCAAGAATATAATGAGCATTTTTCAATGAAACAATTCCTCCAGGCATACTAAAATTATTATCTGTATAACTCTTTTTCCATAGAAGTTTCTTCTCTTTAGAGAATCTGATAATATTAATATTTGTATGATTTTTTTTATCGTTCCCTTGTCCCCATCCTATAATCACAAAACCACCATCACTACTTTTTATAACATTACTTACAAGATTTTTAAAAGGAATAGTATCTTCCCAAATAATCGTTCCGTCACTATTTATCATAAAAACCCAAGAGATTAAACCCAGTTTTTCATCTCTCACATTACCAACAACAAGCAGAGAATTTTTATCATAGCGTATGATTTTTTTAATTATGCCCTCTGGTCCATCTAACACTTCCAAACCTTTTGATGATGAGTAGTGTTGATACTTAAAACTACTCCCTTTTTTATACACTTTAGTAAAAAGTTTATCGCCATATTCATCTAAAAAACTAATTTCATTATCACCACTAATAAGAAAGTACCCATCATTAAAAGCTATGGCATCTCTAAAAAAATAATTATAGATATTTGTTCGCACTCTTCTTTTTTTATCTATTTTATAACTCATACCTTCTCTAGCACTTATAATATAGCCATCTTTTACCTCTAAGACTTTTGCACAATTTACATTACTTACCCCTGGTAGAACTTTACTCCAAACTTTTGTCCCATCTGTTTTGATTTTAAAAAGAATCATATCTCTACCAATAGTATCTCCTGTTACTAAAAAGCCATCTTCTACTTTTTGAATTGCATTAAAAGTCACAGTAGTATAGAGACCTTTGGATGTTTTAGAAAGATACTCAAGATACCATCTCTTTTTATTCTCTTTATTTTTTATGATCTTATATTTATAGTTATCATTTGTCTTTTTCTCTACTGAATGAAACGCCAAATTTAAATCTTTTTGTTGCTTTGCTTTTTCTTGCAGAGAGAAAAAAATGTAAGGCATTCCAGCAAGAATTATACAAAGCAGTATAAATGCCAATAATTTAAATTGAACACTTTTATCTTTCATAAATTCCACTTCCACCTTTTTGGACTAATTTTACAATACCTATATGAGTATTTTTAAAAAGAATATAGAGATATTTTGAATCTTTAGATAATAAACAACTGACAGCCTGCAGAGCTTTATTTCCATAATCAATTCTTGCTATTTTTTTAATACTATCTGTATAGTGAACATCGAAAATATCTAAATACCCCTTTTGTTGAGGAAGATATAAATAGTTTCCATTATGACTTAATTCAGCTAAATGGCTTATAAGATGAAAAAGTTTAAAAGAACCAAAAGGCTTAGGATCTGTAACATCTTCTATATTTAAAATTTCAATGCCCTTCTCATTTAAGAAGTAGAGCCGCCTTTTTCCTTCAGAGAAAATAAAATTCTTAGGAATATCTATAAGCGAATAACTACCTAACAATCTCATCTCCCCTCCATCATTTGTTAAAATATCAAGGTTATAATTAGTATCAACTGCATAAAAGACACCCTTTTTCACTTCAAAAAACTCTTTATAAAAACCAGTTAAAGACTCTTTATTGAATTTTAATCTATCTCTATTTTGAATATCTAAAACAAAAAGAGTGGCATCTGCACAAATATAAATTTTTTTCTTATCTATCGACATATTTATACTCTGAACCTCAGAGACTCCAATATCCATAAATGATAAAATATGAGGTTCTTTTATATTACTAATATCTACAACTACAATTTTACTTTTTCCTTGAAGATAGAGTCTTCTTTCATCAGCACTTAGAAGAATAGTTGAAATCTTAGAAAACGCTTTATCTTTACTTTTTAAGACAGAGAGTACCTCTAAATCTTTTTCCTCTATTAAAGATAATATCCATAAACCATCTGAAGTCGAAAGAAAAAGAACCTCTTTTGTTTTATTCATCTGCATAGCAGTTGCTTTTCCCTTAAAACGAAAAAAAGAAGAAATTTTAACTGTTTTTATATCATTTTTAAAGCTACGCAGCTGTGTTTTATAATCTATATATAAAAATAATCCTGATATAACAAAGAGTATCAAAAGAGTAATTCCAAATAATCTTTTTTTTAATTGAATATTTTTATCTTGAGTTGTTTTATCCATTTCACCTGCATTTTAAATAAATTCTCCTATTATGGCAAAATATCTTTAAAATGTTGTATAAAATAAACTTTTTATGATAAAATGTGTTAAAAAAATGGACAAAAACGGGTGAATGATACGGTAATATTTTTTTTCAGGAAAAGACCTCTCTTTTTTTATTCTGGACTCATCGCATTCGCTTCATTTTACAGTTTCTTATTGGCTCTATATTTTTTGGAGTGGACACCTTTTCAAAAAGATCTTTTTACTTTTTTACTTCTTTTTTCACTTGCATGGCTACTGCTATTTATTATATATTTTAAAAAAAATAAAACAGAATATGCCCTTGAGAGAGAAAAAGAGAAATTTGATCTCCTTAGCTATCAACTTACACAGCAATATCATCTAGACAAAGATAACAATATCTTTAAAAAAATTCGTCTAATTTCCGAATTTATGCAAGAAACTTTTTCAAATAAAAGTTTACTCAGCATTAAAATAATCAAACTGATTAATAACTCTTTAAATGTATACATTGAAAATCTAAAAATCAATGAAAAACTTTCTCAAGCCGCACAACTCAACATCTCTCCTGATAAAGCAACATTCTACGATATAGAAATATCAAAAAATCAAAAACAAAATACCGTTCTTGAAGAGAAACTGAATGATTTTCTTAAAGAGCTTATGAGCAAACAAAATAATGACGATAAAATAAACACCATTATGGATGAGTTTAAAAATTCCATAGATTTACTATCTAAAATTCAAAAAAGGTAAAAAAGAGATGAATAAGATAAAAGAAACACTAACAGCACAAGAAGAGTTAATTACAATACCAGAAGTAGAAGTTTTTCAAAACGATATAGATGATGTAGAAAAAGAGAAGATAAAAAAGCAGGCAGCTGAATTTTTAGATCTCTTTGAAGGCAAAGACAAAAATGAAATTCGAACAATTTTAGAATCTTTTACTATTGATGATATTAAAACACTTGAAAATTCATCTGAACTCTTAAAAACAAAAATTTTTCATATGGAATCAATAGATAATTCTGACTCTAATGAAATCGCAAAAACACTAATACAACTAAGTGAAGAAGTCTCTAATATCGATCCTCATAAACAAAATCTGAATCAAAATAATTTTCTTTCTTTTCTTCCATTTATTGGAAAGCCTATCAACAGATATTTGAAAAAATTCAAATCAGCTTCAACAATTATCAATGATATACTTATAGAGTTACAAAAAGGTGAAAATCTCTTACGTGATGATAATACAGTCTTACAACATGATAAAGATCGATATAAACAAGCAGCAATAGAACTACAAAAGAAAGCTTTAATGATGCAACAGTTAATTAATGCTATTGAACAAAACATCTCCTCTCTCGAAAAAGATGAACAAGAATTTTATATTAACAATCTACTTTTATCACTTCAAAAAAAGATTCGCAGTATCTATGAGATACTCCTAATTACACAAGAAGGATTTTTATCTAATGACTTTATTATCAATACAAACTGGGAACTTATAGATAATATTGGTAATGTTAAAGTTGTTACTAAAAGAGCCTTAGAGATTGGTGTGAGTATGCTTGTTGCGTTAGAGAACCAAAAAAGTGTTCTAGATGCTATTGAAAAAACAAAAGAAACCACCAATAAACTTATTGTCGAAAATGCAAAAAGAATGAATCATCAGGCTACTGAAATCTATGCACAATCAGGCACAGCAACCCTAAATATAGAAGATCTTAATGAGGCCTTTTCAAACATTGATGAAGCTATCAGTAAAATAAATGATCTCAATCAACAAGCCTATCAACAAGCAAAAACAGAAAGTCAGCGAATGCAGGAAATCAGTAATAAACTAGAAAAGAAGATTCAAGAAGTTGAAAAAATAGAAGCTCTAAAAGGTGCGATAGTCTAAGACTATACCATCGCAACCTTACCAAACAACTCTTCCCCATTATAAAGTGATTGTTGATTTTTAACCACATACTTTTTATTGACATCAAATAAAACCAGATCAGCACGCTCTCCTACTGCAATTTTTCCAGCTTGCAGTGCTATATTTTTTGCAGGATTTGTAACTGTCAATTTTAGAAGTTCTTGCATTGAAAGCAGTCCGCTTTTTACAAACTTTGTATAATAAAGTGCCAAGGCATCACTCAACGCTTCACATCCGTATGCTGCATCATAAAATGCTACCTCTTTATTCACTGGAGAGCTTGGCTGATGCAACGTTGTCAGCATATCTATATCACCATTTTTAAGAGCCTCTTGAAGTTTAAGCATATCATCTTTTGATGCAAGTGGCGGATCAAGTTTTGCTGTTGTATTAAAACCTTCACAAGCTTCATCACAATGAAGGAGATGATGCAGTGAGACTTCGCAAGAGACATCAACACCCTCCTCTTTTGCTTTGGCAATAAGTTCAACTGAACGAGGTGAAGCTATTGATTTAAAAAGTATCTTGATGTCAAAATACCTTGCAATTTCAATCATACGTGAGACATGCAACACTTCTGAGAGTTCAGGTATGCCTGCAAGCCCAAGACGTGAGCTGACATCACCATCAAGCATAACACCTGCATTTATAAGTGAGTTATCTTCTGCCTTACAAAAAAGTGTCACGCCATACATCTGCACATATTCAGCAATTTTAATCGCAAGATTATTTTTTGCTATCGTACTCATATAAGGAGCAATAACTCCTTTTTTAAGCAAAATTGCGATATTTGAGAGTGTCATATCTTCTTTAAGAGCATTGAGCATCAAGTCAATTTGAACATCATCGATTGCTTTGATGGAGTTTTGCGCAAACTCTAAAACAACTTCATCATCAATGGCAGGTGTAGAGTCGGCATTGAGTACAATATGCCCTACCCCGCCCCGTTTAGCTTCCTGTGCTACTGCAGTAATACTTTTTGAGTTAAGTTGAGAGTCTTTGAGTCGAACATTAAGATCTACTAGTGAAGGAAGCAAATAGGCACCATTTGCATCTATAACTTCACCATCGCTAAGGTTTTCACCTATCTCTACAATAAGATTGTTTTCAATTCGAACATCTACTTCTCTCTCACCATCTACATCACAAACTATCGCATTTTTTATTAACATTGCAGTACACCTTCGATATAATTACAGCATTATAAATGATTAAGGCTTAAAACTCATGAAAATTCTTGTATCTGCACTCGAGCACTCGGCAAATGTTCATCTAAAATCCTTAAAAAAAGAGCTGCGTGAGGATACAGAACTTATAGGTATATTTGACAATGAACTTGGCAAACCTATAGTAGATTTGAGAAGTCTTGCCATTATGGGCATTGTCGATGCACTGAAAAAACTGCGCTTCTTTTTTAAACTCGCTGATGAAATGGTAGAGCTCTCACGTGAGGCCGACAAAGTCTTACTTATTGACTCATCAGGCTTTAATCTTCCGCTTGCAAAAAAGATAAAAAAGAAGTACCCAGACAAAGAGATTATCTACTACATCTTACCTCAGGCTTGGGCATGGAAGAAAAAACGTATTCCTATACTTGCAAAAACCATCGATCATCTCTGTTCCATTTTACCCTTTGAGCCAAGTTACTATCCAAAAGATGCACCTATTGAGTATGTGGGACATCCACTACTTGACCAGATAAAAGAGTTTAAAGAGAGTAACGTTAAGAAAATAGAGCATATTACCTTTATGCCGGGAAGTCGTAAAGGAGAGATTAAAAGACTTATGCCTATATTTCAAGCGTTGCGTGAGCAGTTGCGTGAGATACAAAAAGCTACTGTTATTATCCCAGAATATTTTTCAAAAGAAGATATAAAAGAGCTTTATGGAGATCTCTCAAACTTTGAAGTACGTCACGAGGCACACCAAACCTTGCGTGAGGCAGATTTTGCTTTCATTTGTAGTGGTACGGCAACGCTAGAGGCTGCGCTTATCGGCACACCATTTATCTTGGCATACAAGGCTAAACCACTGGACTATTTCATAGGCAGTCGTGTTGTCAAACTCTCTCACGTAGGACTTGCAAATATTATGTTTGAAAAGTTTAAAGGAGTGGAAATTCATCCGGAGTTTTTACAAGATGCTGTAACTGTTGAGAATTTATTAGAGAGTTACAAGAGTTATGATACTTCACACTTTTTAGAAAACTCTAAAGCACTGCGTGAGTATCTGCAACATGGTAGTTCAAAAAGAGTTGCACAAATTATTCAAAAGGATTAATTCTCTTTTGGTTTACGCGCTTTTATACTAATCTTTTTACCTGTAACTTTAGGTGCTTTTCTCTTTTTTGCCCATTTGTCATCTTTTTTATCATCTTTTTTAAAATCACGCTTAGATTTTTCAAACTGAGGCTTATCAAATGTCGGTTGTTCCTGCGTAGATTTTTCATAACGTTTTTTAGCTATCTCTTGAATCTCTTCTTTTGAGAGTTTTTTTCTTACAGGTCTGTCTGAAACCACTTTTTGAGGATACTCAAATCCTTCAATTTTCTCTTGCTTGATCGCACGTCCTAGTAGCATCTCTATACTATGCAACTTTTTTTGTTCACTCTCATCAAGCAGCATTACCGCTCTATTTGTAGCTTTTGAAACTCTTGCCTCATATACTATTGCTTCTATTGGCATATCGTAACTAATCAAAAAATCACACCTAAGCTCTTTATCTTTTACAAGATCTCTATCTTGCATTACTCGTATATTTTGAGTTTGAAATTTTGCTTCTAATGCTTCTGAATCGCCTGAACAAGCAATAATAATATCTACACCACTGTTTTGTTCTATGATCTTTTTTAAAAGTGCCTCTTTTTTATTTTGCGGACATTGGTAAATACGGTGGTTATTTGGTTTGATTGAAATTGTTGCAGCAGACATCTGGCATCCTCTATGAGTATAATTAGAATGCAATTATACCCATATATGTCATAAGTTATGCTGTTAGTAAGATTTGCTACAAATAGCGTCCCTTAGAAAAAGTAATTATACTCTAAACGATATTCAGTATAAGAGAGATCTTTACCTGCTTTTTTATCAGCACTTGCCGAACCAAATCTAAATTTAAGTTCACTTGTTTTATTAATATTTTGACACATATCAATATGAATAACATTGCTGTCTGCTGCAACACCCGGTTTATTTTCATCAAAATCTTGAATTGCATATTGTCCCATAATGCTAAAACCCGGTAGAATATTTGCTTTTGAAAAATCATATCCAACTCTAATCATATAGGTCTTTGTATTTGCATACCAGTTATACTGTCCCATTACACGGGTAAATCCACCTGTTGGAAATCCACGCCATGGAGCTACGACATCTGCTTTATCGGCTACTTTTGAGTAACCAAGGCGACCAAGAAATGCACCCTCTCTAAAATCAACTCTTGCACATAATAGATTTGTATCTAAAGAGTTTGGATCTTTATAGCCTGTTTGCTTTGCTCTTAAGTTGGCAACACCATAATTCGCACCCAAATTATCAAACTGCATCATATAACGCAGACCCGGAACAATTTTCATTGAACCTACAGGAATTGTATAGTGTACCTCTAAAGTAAGATTACTCAGTACATCCGGTACAGCTGCATAGCTTACATTTGTTTTTAAATTTTTAATAGATCTATTTGTAACAGAAGCTACAATTAACGCATTATCTTGACCAATTCTAGCAACTGTTAAGTTTTTATTTGATGATGCATCATCATTTTGATTATATTTATTATTTGGATCAAATGCGATTACATCGTGTGCAGATGTATGATCTCTTAACTTTTGTTTTACCAAATAAGCAAGTTTAATAGTAGTTTTTGGTAAATCTTTACTTGTAAGAGTTATCCCATCAAAAGTATTTGGAATCATTTTTGTATCATTTGATTTTGTAAAGAGAGTCTCAAACATTTGACGACCTGCAACAACAGATGTCTTGGCAATATCATACTGAAGATATGCCTGTGCTAAAACAGTCATACCATAATGCCCGCCGTTAATAACATTGTAACGACTAAAAGTATCTTTACCTGCTTTTGAATATTTTACATCTTCTTTATCCAGTCTAAAAAAATCAAGATTTTGAGAAGTGTACATACCAACAGTTGCGCTCACACCCTTTAGTGGTGCAGTTTTATAGATTAGACTACCGCCAACGCCACTGTTTTTATTGTCTTTTGTCTTACCATCATACTCATTTTTCCAGTCCCAATAAAAAAAGTTTGTTCTAAAACGACCATAAAACATACCCTCACTCAAAGCCTCGGTTAATGTATCAACGGATTTAGGAAGCTTATTGTACACTACTTGCATATTAGCTTTGAGCGTAACTTTATCTGTTTGCAATGTTGCTTGTGCAGATGTTGAGACCAAAAGAAACGTTGCTACCCCTGTAGCTAACTTCATCCTACTCTTGTTCATTCTTTCCCCCTCTTAAGATGTTTTAAAAACAGCTCAGGTTCTACAAAACCGACAATTGTTTTGGAACGAAGAAGTTTACCCTCTTTGTTAAAAAACAGTATTACCGGAGGACCAAAAACACCATACGCTTTTGAAAGTGCTTTCTCTTTTTCTCCATTTTCTGTTACATCAGCACGAATAAGTACAAATTCCTGCAACTTCTTTTGTACACGAGGATCTGAAAAAGTCACCTCTTCAAGCTCCTTGCAAGCTGTACACCAAGCAGCCGAAAAATCCAAAAGTATCTTTTTGCCTCTGTTTTTCTCAAGCAGAACATTCAGCGCATCGAGTGAAGTTACTTTTGTAAAATGCAATTCTGTTTTTTGGGTAGCTTGATCATTTACTGCAACACTTTTAACCTTTAAAAAAGCAAGAGGCTCCGTCATACTTGGTGCACCGGCAAGCACACTGATAAAGAGTGCCAAAGAGTAGATGAAAAGAATTGTTGAAAAAGCTCTTTTAAAACTGTGTCCAACACTGCTAAATGCTCCCAAGTGCAGACTAAAGCCGAGTCCCAGCATTGCATACATCAAAGTGGTTATTGAATATGGCAGAATTTTTTCCAACATCCAAACAGCCACACCCAGCATAAGCACACCAAACACTTCATTGACAAGTGTCATCCATGCACCCGGTTTTGGCATAAACTTCCCTGCACTCACACCAACTAAGATAAGCGGTACTCCCATGCCTAAACTCATACTAAAAAGAGCCGCTCCACCAAGCAGAGCATCTCCCGTTTGCCCAATATAGACAAGTGCACCAGCCAATGGTGCAGCAACACACGGACCAACAATAAGTGCCGACAAAAATCCCATAATCGCCACACCCACAAAACCACTGCGTTTTGGATTTCGACTTACCCGTGAGACCAGTGAATCTGGCAATTTCAATTCATAAAAACCAAACATACTAGCCGCAAGTGCTACAAAAACAGCTGCAAATGCGTAAACAACCCATGGGTTTTGCAAGGCCGCTTGCAGATTGGCTCCAAAAAGACCAGCCAGTATTCCTGCTATTGTATATGCCACTGCCATTGCAAGTACATAGACCAAAGAGAGAAAAAATGCTTTTTTTGTTGTCAAGCCTTTGCCTTGAGAGATAATCAGACCTGATATAATAGGAATCATTGGAAATACACATGGGGTAAGAGAGAGCAAAAGTCCAAAAAGAAAAAATGTTGCAAGAACAACTAAAAAACTACTAGATTTTATCGTATCAGCTATTAGATCTGTCTCTGATTTATTTTTTTCTACCATTGGCTTTAAAGAAGGAACAAGTTCTTTACTTCCTGACAACTTTGCAGTATCTATATGCAGTGTAAAAATTTTTTCACTTGGCTCATAACAAAGCCCCTTTTGGGAACAACCCTGATAAGCAATCTTCATCTTTACATCTTGCATACCCACAAGCGCATCATCTTTTTTTAGTGTGATTATAAATTCTGGAGATTTAAGATAGACTGCATCACCCATATGTTCAACTGATTTTGGTGACTTTATCTCTTTAATAGAGATACCTTTACCTTCTACAAGCGATATAGTGAGCTTATCTTTGTAGAGATATATCTCAGGGGCTATCTCTACACCAATAACAACCTGTGACTTTTCATTGAGCTTTGCATAGGGTTTGAATGCTTCATCTGGCATCAAAAACCCTGCTGCGTGAAGTGAAAAAAGAGCAAATAGCAAAGAGAGAAAAACTCTACGTAATATTTTCATATGATGGACCTTTAATAATGTGTATGAACTATACAATCTTTTTGTATATATTTTATCTACATGTATTATAATCTCAAAAAGTAAAATAAGAGTAAATTATGAATATTGATGTAGATACTAAGCTATATGTGTATTATTCACTCAGGTTAAACATGAATGTGTTTAGGAATTTCTATAACAAAGAGAGTGCCATTCTCTGATGATGTTACATCTATGTGCCCATTAAACTGTTTTTCAATAATCATCTTTGACATATAGAGACCTAATCCTGTGCCATTTTTACCTTTAGTGCTAAAATAAGGCTCAAAAATCTTTTGAAGATTTTCCTCTTTAATACCACCTGCATTATCACTAATCTTCACAATTATTCTATTTTCCAAACTCTCTACATCAATAATAATAGATTTTTTGTCTTGTAACTTTTGTTCATATGCATCAATCGCATTATTTAAAATATTTAAAAGAACCTGTATAAATTCATTTGCATAAACATAAGCCTTTAGCTCTATATCACCTTGCAATTCAAGTGATATCTTATTCTTTTTAAGTCTGGGTTCAACAAAACTGACAGCTTTCATAATCAATTCACCTATTTGTGTCTCAACAGCTTTTTTTGCAGGATGAAAATATGTTTTAAAATCATCAATAGTATTTGAGAGATAAATAATTGTGTTACTTATCTCATTGAGCAACTCTAAAAGTTCTTCTTTTGTTACCCCTTCACCTATCATCTCTTTGAGTTGAACATTTGATATTTGTAGAGTGATTGTATTGAGCGGTTGTCTCCACTGGTGCGCTATCATACTGATCATCTCACCCATAACTGCCTGTTTTGACTGCAAAGTTAATATCTCATCTTTTTTAATAAGCTCTTGAATCTTTTCTGCAACAGTAGCTTCAAGTGATTCGTTGACCTCACGCAGCTCTTTTGTCTTTTCATTTACCTGTTTCTCAAGCTCTTTGTTAAAATTTTTGAGCTTACGTTGATAATAGATCATTATCAACAAAACAATACCCATAAAGAGTAAAATATTAATAGCCAAAGAGTAGTCTATTTTTGTCTGATAACGACTAATTCTCCATGAATTTCGGATAGCTACAATCTTCTCTTGAGAGATACCATTCACTGCTTTTTGTATAATAGAGTACAAAAGCGGTTCCTCTTTTTGCACTCCAATACTGCCACTAATAGGTTGCTCTTTTGCCAAAAATCCAATAATTTTAAGTTTTCCATAACCATATTTATCAATAATATAATCTGCCTGTTCATCAAGTGTTACGATTGCATATGCTCTATTTGAAAGAACATCACGTACCATTTTGCTTTTATCTCTTTGTATTTCGACACTCAAATAAGGATAAAGATAATGAAGATACTCTTTAAAGGCTGCTTTTTGCACTAACAATCGCTTCCCTATTAAAGATTGAGGATCACTGCTAAAAGAGTGGTTGAGTTTACTTAAGAGTGTAAAGTTTGTAGAGCTAATAACAGATGTTGCCTTTAGTGTTGGGAAATGTCTGCTAAAGGGTGCAATCATAGCAACTACATCACATTTTTTTTCTTTTGCATTTTTTCTAAAGTCCTCTTCAGATAAAGATTTTAGAGGTATAAACTCTAGTGATGTCTTCTTAGAAATCAGTGAAAAGACATCAGCCATTTCACCGGTAAGCTTACCTTTTTCTATACCGACTATAGGAAAAAAGTTACTATTTACACAGACCGATATCTTTTTATGTCTTTTAATATAAGCCTGTTCATCCGGAGAAAATTCAACCAATTTTGGAGAAAAAATATAGCCATCTAAAGGTCTTGCCTTTGTAAGATGATACTCTTTAGCAAACATCTCCATCTGTTTTTTCAAAAAGTTTCTATCAATCGATCCAATCTCATAGGTATAAGGCAAAATAAGTCGTTGTATCGCCTCTGCTTCATGCTTTAGAGCTTCTTTCGATATCTTTTTCGTATATTTTTTATGGATAATTTCCACCAGTTCATCTTTATGTGAGAGCGCATACTGCCACCCTTTTAAAGAGGCATCACGAAAAGCTTTTGCTCTGTGTGGATGCTCTTGTATCTCTTTTTTTGAACTAATCAATTCCATCTGCAAAATGTAAAGGTTATCATCACTTGGATCAAGTATATTGTACTTTGCACCTTTTGCATCAAGTTTATAGATTTCATTGGAGACAAAAGCTGTCATTGCATCAACTTTTCCTGTAACAAAATCGTCAATATTATAACTATGTGCAATAAGATGTAAATCATTAACAGAGACACCATAACCTTTCAAATAGAGCCCAAAATTCCGAGCAAAATCATCAGCTGTAGCTGCCATTATTGTTTTTGAGACAAGATCTTTTGGAGATTTTATATTTGCTTGTGTTACCAATACCAAAGCAGCACGTTTAAAGTATGATGAGAGTAAAACGAGGGGCTTCCCACGTAAATAATCCAAAAAAGCCAAAGAGTTATAAATAGCATAATTACTGCGCCCACTCAGGACCTCATCTTCTATATCCATACCATCCTCATACTCACGCAACTCTACATCAAGACCGGCATCTTTATAAAATCCCTTCTCTTTTGCAGCAATAAAACCGGCAAATTCAAATTGATACTTCCAATGAAGTTGTAGCGAAACCTTTTGGAGTGCTGCATCTTTATGATGATCTGCAAAAAGTGTCGTCAATAAAAATAAAAACAGGAGAAAAAATTTCATCTATAAAACTACTTTTGTATATTTTTTAAAACATCTTCAAATTCGCCACGAATTATCTCTTTTACAGAACATGCTATCATCAGATTTAGTGGATATGCAAAATCTTCTATGACTCTGTTTTGCTTATCTACATAATGTCCATCAAGCGGACTCTTTTCTTCATCACTAAATCTTGTTATATAAGCATCGGTATCTTGCATATAGGCATACACCTCTTTGCCAAGTCCATAAGCATAACCACACTCCCAGATTGTTCCACTGTCAGGCTCTTTTCCACGAAACGGATTTACATTGGCTATGACAATATCTGCCTCTTTAATCATTGCCCTGTTTGCTTCAAATATATCTTGAGCTATCTTTTGCTTTGGCTGAGAAAAGTCCACTACATTATCTAAAGGATAAAGCCCAATGTAGCCATACTCTTTACATAATGCAACCACTCTCTTGCCGATTTCAATCGAATCTTTTTCAAAAACATCTGGACCGGCAATATAAATTTTTTTCATTTTTAAACACTCTCTCATATAATACAACAACAATAATATCATATTTAATATAAATATATTATTCATTCCTTATGCTTAAGCATCTTATTAGTGCTTTTTTCCTATTCTACAATAAAAAAGAGAAAACTATGCCAAACAGATTAGCAAATGCAGACTCTCCTTATCTGCAACAACATAAAAACAATCCCGTAGATTGGTGGCCTTGGTGCGATGAAGCTTTTGAGAAAGCAAAAAAAGAGAATAAAGCTATCTTCATCAGCATTGGCTATTCATCATGTCACTGGTGTCATGTTATGGAAGAGAAAGTCTTTGAAAATCAAGTCTGTGCCGACATTTTAAATAAGGGCTTTATATCTATTAAGGTTGATCGTGAAGAGCGTCCTGACATTGACAAATATTATCAAGAGGTTTATATGCTCTTAAATCGTCGTGCAGGCGGTTGGCCGACTTCTATCTTCGCTACACCTGAGAACAAACCTTTTTTTGCAGGAACTTACATTCCACCTGAGTCAGAGCAAGGCAGCATAGAGGGTATGGGCTTTATAGAACTCACGCAACTCATCTCAAGAAAAGTGGCTGCAAATGATGCTGACATATTAAAAAATGCCGAGGAGATAGAGAGTTTCATCAAACAACCCCAACATCCAAAAGAGGCAACCGTACTTAAAGAGGAGTTTTACAAACCCTTCCTCACGCAAGCCAAAAGCAATTATGACACACGTCATGGTGGTTTCTCTGTAGCACCAAAATTCCCTCACGCAACTACACTCCATGCCCTTTTGGTTATAGATAGACTCTATAATGACAGAAGTGCAAAGGCGATGATTACAAATAGCTTGGAAAATATGACAAAAGGGGGAATGTATGATCTCGTAGATGGTGGTTTTTGTCGTTATAGTGTTGATGAAAAATGGCTTGTACCTCACTTTGAAAAGATGCTTTATGATAATGGTCTGCTTTGTGGCATCTATACCGATGCTTACCTGCTCTATGAAGATCAAAACTATCTTAAAACCGCTAAAGCAATAGCTGATTTTTGGTTTCACTCTATGAGTGAAGAGAATCTCTTCTACTCAGCAAGCGATGCGGACAGTGAGGATGCAGAGGGAACATACTTTGTTTATGGCTATGAAGAAGTTTTTAGCGCTTTACGTGATGCCGGCTACAATGATGCTGCAAACATGTGTGAAGCTATGAGCATCACGCATCACGGTAATTTTGAGAATGGTAAAAGTATTGTCCGTTTTGAAAATGAGATACCAGAGTGGTTTGATGAAGTAAAAATCATTCTACAAAATATCCGTTCAAAACGTGAATATCCTTTTATAGACAAAAAAATACAAACTTCATGGTCTGCCATGCTCATCAATGCCCTTTTTAAACTAGGAGCAATCGATAGCAGCTACCACGAAAAAGCAAAAGCTTCCCTTGATGCACTTCTTTGCACAATGTATGTCGATGACAGACTCTACCACACAACACTCATTCATAAAGAACCAAAAGTAGAAGCATTTTTAGAAGATTATGCTTTCTTGGCACAAGCTCTTTTAACTGCTTACAAATATACTCAAGATGAAATACACCTCATCACTGCACATAAACTTGTAAATAAAGCGCTTGAACGTTTCTATGACAAAGGAGTTTGGAACTTTAGTGATGGTGATTTTAGTGTAAAAGCAGAAATTACAGACAATACCTATACATCTCCTGTGTCAATCATAGTAGATTGTATGCTTACACTCTCTACTTTGCTTGAAGATGAAAAATATGCACATTTTGCTTTTAAGACAATGGAGTACAACTCGTACGAATTAGGAAGACGACCTATCTACTCTCCATATATGCTCACGCAAGTTCTCAGATATTTAAAAGGTGACAGAGTCATAAAGAGTTCACTTGCCAACTTTACAAACCATGCTTACGAACTTGCAAAAATTCGCTACCCTTTTGTACTTTTTAAAGCAGATGAGAGTGATGTTTATATGATCTGTGGAAAAACAAGCTGTTTTGCCAATACAGAGAATATACAAGAGATAGATAGACTCATTACAAACTCTTTTTAATCTTTAAAGGTTTATAATTGAGTCAAGAGGTAAAAATATGAGTAAAACAAAAGAGAAAAAAGTAAAACACGTAAAAGGTGATAGAGTAGCTATCTGGAAGAAAAAAGAGACCATAGAGTATGAAAATGAGCTCAAACGTCTTCAGATTGAGCTGCTGAAGATGCAAAACTATATTAAAGATACAGGTAAAAAAGTTTTAATGATTTTTGAAGGACGGGATGCGGCAGGAAAAGGTGGAACGATTAAGCGTATTACAGAACACCTTAATCCTCGTGGTGCTCGTGTCGTTGCACTTGATAAGCCAAGTGATATTGAAAAAACACAGTGGTATTTTCAACGTTATGTGCAACATCTCCCTGCAGCCGGTGAAATCGTACTCTTTGACAGAAGTTGGTACAATCGTGCCGGTGTTGAACCTGTAATGGGATTTTGTACCCAAGAAGAACATAAAGAGTTTTTACATGAAGTACCAGAATTTGAAAAGATGCTTGTAAACTCAGATATCAATATTTTTAAGTTCTACTTCTCTGTGAGCAAAGATGAACAAAAAAGACGTTTTGACAAGCGCCGAACAGATCCATTAAAACAATACAAACTCTCCCCTGTTGATGAAAAATCTCAAGGTCTATGGGATAAATACACTATTGCAAAATACTCTATGCTCTTAGCGTCGCACACAGAACATGCACCATGGACGGTTATTCGTTCAGACAATAAGAAAAAGGCACGTATCAATACAATTAAACATATTTTAAATCATTTTAACTATCCTGATAAAATAGACAAACAAAAGCTCAAAGCCGATGATACAATCAGGATTTATGCAGATGATGAGATACGTATTATGGAAACAGAGATGACACTCAAAAAGACAAAGAGTTAATTTTTTTTAGCTATAATCCTCTTTTTACAAAGAGGGATTATATGTTCAAAATATTCAAAGATCTAGGCAAATATATATTCATGATTGAGCTTGGGCTCAAGTACAAAAAAATCTTCAAACAAACTTTTTTTCATCCATTCATAACGCTCAAATATGGCTATCAAGAGCTTTCTCGTGCACGTGGGGAATACTCAAACAAAGTACTACAATTTTTAAATATACAGGTCAAACAGATAGGTGAGCTTCCAAAAAAAGACAAGATTCTTTATGCTATCAACCACCGCTCTTTGCTTGATATTTTAGTTATGGAAAATATCTTTTTTCAATATCATAAAAATGGTACATGGATAGCAAAACAGGAACTCTTTGAAGATCCAATCTATGGGAAATTCTTTGAATACAGCGGATGTATTTCAGTTGATTTAGAGAATAAACGCGGACTTTTAAACTTCTTTAAGACTATTAAAAAAGTATTTTCAAAAGTTGATGATATGAATCTCTATATCTTTCCTGAAGGTGAACGTTTCAAGGGTGAAGGCATTCATACATTTCAAAGTGGTGCTCAAAAAATTGCAAAAGCAAATAATCTTGACATAGTTCCTGTATATATCAAAGGAAAAAATGAAGAAGTTTTTCAAGATGCTCCTTATAAAGAGCCGCATACAGTAGAAGTATATATTGGAGAGGTTATCTCTTATGAAAATCTTGAAGAGAAATATCTTGAGTTTTACAACTCTATACCAAAGGAGCACAAATGAGTAAAATGACTCTTGGCGTAAATATAGACCATGTAGCCGTACTGCGTGAGGCACGACGTGTTAATGACCCAGATATCTTGCAAGCTTTGTATGTAGCTTGTCAAAATGGAGCCGATCAGATAACAATTCATCTGCGTGAGGACAGACGCCACATTCAAGACAGTGATGTAAAGAACATTCTTGCACATTCAAAACTACCTCTAAATTTAGAGTGTTCTATTAATAAAGAGATTTTAAATATTGTTGCAAAACTCAAGCCACACCGTGCAACGCTTGTCCCAGAAAAACGCCAAGAGGTAACAACAGAAGGCGGACTTGATGTATTTACTTACAAAGAGAGCGTAGGTAATGCCATAAAACAACTCCATAACGCAGCGGTACCGGTTTCACTCTTTGTAGATCCGACAGTAGAAGCGATGGAGATGACAAAAGAGTTAGGAGCTGAGATGGTAGAACTCCATACCGGACTCTACTCAAATCTTTTTGCAATGCTACACTCCAATCTTCCTTACTCCAACCATGCAGTAAAAGAGCTTGCCCTCCCTCGCCATGAACTCGAAGTCCGCTTAGAAAAAGCACTGCAAGATATAAACATAGCAGCACTGCATGCAAAAAAAATAGGTTTACAAGTAGCAGCCGGACACGGACTCAACTATCATAATCTTGATGCAATTATGCAGATCGATGCCATCACCGAACTCAACATTGGTCAAAGCATCATCGCCCGCTCTGTTTTCACCGGCTTGGCTGAAGCTGTACAAGAGATGAAAAAGCTTACTACTCGATAGATGAAAATATTTCAAAAATCAGTTTTAAAAAGTGCTTATCAAGATGAAAGCCTCATTGCTCATAGGTGGGCAGAGTATCAAAAGTATTTAAAAAAACTTGACTTTATCAAAACAGTAAAAGAAGAGAAATATCAAGATGGATTTTTAAAAGATATTTTTGAAAACTGCTTAGGCTATACACTTGACAGCACCAATCCAAATGACTTCAATCTTGAAAGAGAAAAGAAAAATGAAACTGACAGCAAAAAAGCTGATGGAGTTATCTATGTAGATAATCAAGTTATCGGCATTATAGAACTCAAAGCGCAAGATACTAAAAACCTTGATAAAGTTCAGCAACAGGCATTTTGGTATTTAACACAACACTCTAATGCAAAGTACGTCATAATCTCAAACTTTGATGAATTACGATTTTATTTTGATAAAAGCACAGAGTATGAGAAATTTTCACTTTTTCATCTCGACTATGAAACGTTTAAAAAACTGCATCTGCTTCTATCCTATGAGAGTATAAAAAACAACATTCCACTCACACTCAAAGAAAAATCATCTTCATTCGATAAAGATATTTCCAACAGACTTTATAAAGATTTTTCGCTTTTTAGAACACATCTTTTTGAAAATTTAGTAAAAAACAATAATTTAGACAAAGCCTCACTACTGAGACTGACACAAAAACTCTGCGACAGAATTATATTTATACTCTTTGCAGAAGACAGAGGGCTTTTAACACCAAATACCATCAAAGAGATACGAGAGCGACATAAGAATGATGGCTTTGGCGATAGAAGTATGTATGACTACTATAAACTCTATTTTGATGCTATCAACAAAGGAAATGAAAGATTAAATATTCCAAAATACAATGGCGGTTTATTTGCAGAAGACAAAACACTTAACAGCCTCATTATAGATGATAAATATCTTGATATGGAAGCTCAAAAACTAAGTGATTATGATTTTGAAAGTGAAGTTTCTGTAAATATTTTGGGACATATCTTTGAGCAGAGTTTAACAGAACTAGAAGAGATCAATGCTTCCATCAATGAGACAGAGTTTGATACAAAGAAGAGCAAAAGAAAAAAAGATGGTGTTTTTTATACCCCTGAGTATATTACAAAATATATAGTAGAAAATACACTTGGAAAACTTTGTTCTGATAAAAAAAATGAACTAAATATCACAGAAATTTCAAAACCTAAAAACTCAAAAAAACCAACAAAAAAAGAGCAAATTCAAAAAGATAATTTAGAGATCTATCGAAACTGGTTACTCAATTTAAAAATTCTTGATCCGGCTTGTGGGAGCGGAGCATTTTTAAATCAGGCACTTGATTTTCTCATAAAAGAGCATCAATCTTTACAAAAAGATTTAGTTGTTATGCAAGATCTAACAGCCTACTATGAGATAGAAAAGTCGATCCTTGAAAACAATCTTTATGGTGTAGATATAAATGAAGATGCCGTAGAGATAGCAAAACTCTCACTATGGCTCAAAACGGCAAGTAAAGGAAGAACACTGACAAAACTTGCTGACAAGATACTCTGTGCCAACTCTCTTTTGGATATGCCTTTTGAGGAAGGAAGTTTTGATGTTGTGATCGGAAATCCGCCTTATGTACGAGTTCAGGGACTCAAAAGCAACTATGAAAATGAAGCACTGCTTTATGAGAAAAAGTATGAAAGTGCTGTCGGTAAATATGACATTTATGCTCTCTTTTTAGAGATGGGATTTAAACTCTTAAACAAACAGGGAAAATTGAGCTTTATTTTGCCACATAAATTTTTAGTTGCTGATTTTGGCAAAGGTTTACGAAATTTTTTAGTAAAAAAAAGAGCAGTAGAATCTTTGGTTCACTTTGGCAGTGAGATGGTTTTTGAAGATGCCTCTGCTTATACCTGCATAATCACACTCTCCAATGATGACAAAAAAGCTCTGAATTTTGTCCATACAAAACCACAAAATATATTTCAAGATCTGGCATTTGAGAGTATTTTATATAAAGATCTCGATGAAGGAAGTTGGAATTTAACGGCACAAACAACTTTAAAGATCATACAAAAGCTACAAACTCAGCCTTTGGTTCTAAAGGATGTATTTTCAAATATATCTCAAGGAATAGTAAGTATGGGTGACTCCATCTATCTTTTGGAAGGGAATTGTAAAGGGAATCTTTTTGTCGGTTACTCAAAAGAGTTGGCGTGTGAAGTAGAACTTGAAGCGGCTATTATGAAGCCTTTTTTAAAGGGTGAAGATGTAAAAAAGTATGCTTCTCTTGCAACAGACCTCTTTATTATCTATCCTCATTATCAAGATGAAAACGGCAAAACAAAACCGTATGAAGAGGATGATTTTAAGAGAGATTTTCCCTTAACCTATGCCTATTTGCACCACTTTAAAGAGCTCTTAATCAGTCGAAAGATAAGGTATAAAACAAATCCGAAATATTGGTATGCTCTTCATAGAGCACGTGAGATCGAAATGTTTGAAAATGAAAAAATTATTACACCGGAGATCTCTTTTGGTACAAATATGACCTTTGATAATAACTCTTTTTATCATGGAACAAAATGTTATACTTTTGTAAAAAATAAAAAATATAACGAAAGTTATAAATATCTTTTAGCTCTTTTGAATTCATCTCTTATGTGGTTTTTTCTTAAAAATACAGGATATGAACTACGTGGTGGCTACTTTGCATTTAAAACAAAATTTTTAGAGCCTTTTCCTCTTCCCCAAACCCCAAACTATACACTTTATCTTCAAAACCTTGATTATCTCTTCTCTATGCAAAAAAAGCAACGCTATGATAGAGAAACAAAGTATGCCATAGGCTTGTTAAATAACAAAGAGATCTATCTTACAGAATTTCTTTTTGCCAAACAGATTGGATACCTTGAAAAATTTCAAGGGCATAAAGAGTTTAAAGAGTACTATAGATTACTTCCTTTTGTTTTTTCAAATAACCTTTTTGATGAAGTATTTGAAAACATACAAAACAGCAGAGCTTTATACTCCATTTTTTATCGTAAAAATGACAGAATATTTCATGTAGTTGATGAGGAAAACTATCTTGTAAGTATTTATGCAAATTCTGAAAAAAACTTTCTAAAACAGATAGATAAAAGATATACATTAATCAAGCCTGCAAGGGAGGGCGGTTACTTCTCCATCCTGAGTCCAGCGGAACCTTTCTGGCGTCAAGCAGACCTGATACAAAAATTATACCATAAACTTCACACAGAGACAAAAAATTATCAGCAATTGCTTATTGATCATGTCGATAAGATACTTTCTCTCAAAGCACAAGAGCAAAAAACTCGTAAAAATTTTCTTGATGAGCTAGAACTTAATAAAATCCCTAAAAAACTGCAAAGCTTTGAGCTCTTAGATTTTAATGAATTTGCAAAAGAGTATAAAAAAGCAAAAAAATTAAAATTTACAGACAAACTGCAAGAGAGAAATTTCAAAAATGAATGGCGTTCACTCTTTGAAAATGACACTAAAATAGTTCAAGAACTTCAAACACAGATAAATGTAACGGATAAAGAAATAAATACAATGGTCTATGAACTTTATGGATTGAGCAAGGATGAAATAAAGATAATAGAAGAGAATAGTTAAATGGAAAAACTTTCTCAAAAATATAAGAAAAATAAATATGGATATGAAATAGGACAAATTAGTGTGCTTTTATCCAATATACTACTAAGTGATACAAAAGTGGTTACATTAAGTCAAGAAACATTTATAAAAAATATAAATCATCACCCTGATTTAACTATAGATGATTACTTATTGCTTGATGATATTATTGGGAAAAGTCATTTTATAGCCAAAGATGGAAACAAAACAGTAGCAATAGTTCTGAACAAAGATAATAATAAACTATATCATTATGCACTTAAATCTACACAAAGTGGGAAAGCACTCTTTTTAACTTCGTTTAGAAGAACCAATAAAATAAGTATTGAAAAGATAAGAAAAAAACAAAAAAACGGAAAGCTAAAAATACTAAAAGACCATTTGCCATAAGCAAGAGGACTTGCTGTCTCCTCTTAAGCCCGTTCCCTAATAAATTAGAGCGGCACGACCGCAAGATTCATCGCGTTAACTTATGGCTTATTAAATTATATCAAATTAGTAAAATTATTTCAAGCCCATTAAAAGGAAATAAAAAATGAAAAAAAATAACAAACCAATCATTGCAATCAGTATCGGTGATCTTAATGGTGTTGGTATTGAGATTGCACTCAAAGCACACTCTAAAATCATAGAGATCTGTAAACCACTTTACTGTATAAACCAAAATCTCCTGACACAAGCAGCTACACTTCTGCAACAAGATATTCCAGATAACTTTACCCTCTATGAGGTAAAGGGTAATTTTAATATCC
>Ga0256842_1000649_pt1 | contig 30411 bp, 32 predicted proteins | sample 4559240metaG_FD_185973 | JGI IMG/M metagenome (GOLD analysis project Ga0256842, IMG submission 185973) | Hydrothermal vent microbial communities from Guaymas Basin, Mexico - 4559-240 | ecosystem: Environmental > Aquatic > Marine > Hydrothermal vents | place: Mexico: Guaymas Basin | collected... | reverse complement strand
TTTTTGCCATTATTTTGAGACTCTAATGAGTTATGAAGAATATTAAATAAATCATTAATTTGCATGGCAGAATTATACGGAATAGATACTTAAACATACATTATAATTCTATTAATATACTTAATAATGAATAGTATAGTATAAAAAAGATGTAAAGTATATGTAAAATAGAATATTATAGTATTTATTAATTATTTTATGCACGGAAAACCGTATATAAATTAGAAAAATATATATAAATTATTAGATTATTTTTTTTAAGAATTTATGGAGATTTTTTTCTGAGTAGGGTGTAGGGTGATAGTAGTATCTGTTATAATAAGGTAAAAAGGATCGTATTTTTTAGCTTCTGTTTTAAATGTTAGTTCTTCATCTGGACTTAAAGTAAATGTAATGGTATTTAAACCCCTTAATGGTTCTTCAATTGTAATTTTTGCATATTTGGCACTATGGATGATTTCATATTGTTGTTTTTTAAGTTTATTGATTTCATCTTTAAGGATAGAGACTTTAGACTTTGTATGTTTTAGAGCACCTTCTAGTTCATATTTTAAATCTTCTATCTCTTCGCTTATAAAATTATATTTAGCATTTAAAGTTGAAATATCTTGATAATTGATTTTAAATAGATTATCTTCTCCGCTTACTCTTTTTATAGTTATAGAATTTGAAGCATAAACCTTTAGATTGCTTTTTACGTGTCCTATTGTAACATTCTCTGCATAGATAGATCCACCTAAAGAACTCTCAATCTCTACATCTGTGGCATGGACTTCACCACCTTCAAGAAGTTTTATCTTTGCTCTATGACATCTAAGTCTACCTTTGTGCCTATTTATCTCTGCAAATTTTGCTTCTTGATATGAGTCGCCATGTGTTGCACCATCGATAACAAGGTTTACGGCTTCTAGTTTTGTTTTAGCGCCAACATGCCCTTTTATATGTATAGTTTCAGATGTAAGCTCTACACCCTCACCAAGAGAGTCAATATTTGTATCATTTTGTTCTATATGGATTTCTATATTGTTGTCTTCATCTTTGGCAACTTTTTCCTGCATGCGTGATAAGCTTTTCATCTTAATTCTATTATCTACATAAAACTTTTTATCATCTAGGTATATAAAACCTTTTATTTTACTTTTATATAGTTTATGATTGTCATTTTCTTCTATCTCTATGCTGTCTAGATCTACCTCTACGTGTAAATCTCCTTTGTTTCTTCCATAATCATTACGTATTGTTTCACCAAAAGCATTTAGACCATTTTTACCATATATAGGTTTTATGTACTCAACTAAAACTTCACCAACCTCTACTTCAATAACCTGTGCATTATTCTCTTTTTTTAGATAGTGTTTAACAAGTTTTGAAGTCCTTGTAACTTCTGGCTCTATCCCATCAAAGAGTGGTATCTTTATTTTTTTTACAAATTTATTTTGATATAGATATTTTACAAAAGCTTTTAGCTTCTCTTTCATCTTTGTATCAAATATTTGAATAAGTATTTTGTTTAGGGCTTTTATATTGTTTAATTCTTTTAGTAAAAGCAGATATATATCTTTTGCTTTATACCTTTTATATGGAATAATTGAATCAGGATGGATGATAATATATGGAGCTATATTGTTGTCTGAGAAGTTTATAGTATAGTTTAATTTTATAAGAGGCTTGATCTCTTTTTTTATAGTTATTACATATAGTTGTTTAAATTGCACATGTTCATTTATAAGTTTCTCTCTATCTTTATAGTAGTTGTGTATATCCTCTTTATATACTATAAAGTCGTCATTTGCAGTTGTTTTTACATATGTTTCTACACCATTTAAGTTGAAAGTGTATTCATCAGGTTTTAGCAGATGTTCTGCGGCAAACTTGCTTATGCTGTTGGCGATATTTTTTGTTTTTATTTTTTTACTAGGCAAGGAGATCACTGTAGTCATATTTGGAAAAGTTTAGGTAGAGTTTTCCATTTTGGTTTATAATTCTTACATCACTATCATAAACATCTAAAAATCTTTTTTTGATAGCACGTTTTTTTGAAGATTTTAAACCAAGTGATTTTAAATATATTTTTAATTCAACTATTTTTTCATCTTCCTCTTCTTCTATATCAGCTTCTGAGTGTGTGAAACTTTCTATCTCATGAACTTTTTCTTGTTCAAGTTTCATTTTTGAGTTTACAAGCTCAAGTATATTTTTAAGTTGCTCATCTTTTGTTTCATATATTTGTTCTATTTTGTCACGTTCATCTCTAAGCATTCGTTCCTTATCGTCAATTAACTTATCAATTTTTATCTCAAGTTGCATGATTTTTTCTTTTAGTGCAGTGTTTTCTTTTTGGTAAAGTCCTATAACTGTAGCAACTGTTGTCTTAGGTTTTTCAATATCTTTTTTTACTTGAGCTATCTCTTTTTGTTCTTGATATATTTCAGTTCTTTTTTCTAGTGGAAGTGAGCTTCTTGTTACTATGATGTAAGTCATTCCCTTTTCAATAATATAATTTAATTTTTTTGCGCGAAGTTTTGAGTTAAGCATCTCTTTTGACATTTTAAAGTGGTTGCAATACTCATCTAAAGTTAATCTCATTACTCGCTCAATTCTTTTTTTCCGTATTTTATCATAAAAAGCTTTTAAAAAAGTTATTTTAAATGAAGTATGTAATATAATGCATCTATAAAAAATAGATTAAATATTAGGAGTTTTTTATGAGTGTATTAGATATTGTTAAAGCTGGTGTGCTATTTGGTGATGATGTTACTAAAGTTTATGATTATGCTAAAAAAGAGGGTTTTGCTATACCTGCTGTAAATGTTATTGGAACAGATAGTGTAAATGCTATCCTTGAAGCTGCTGCAAAAGTAAACTCACCTGTAATAATTCAGTTTAGCAACGGGGGAGCTTCATACTATGCTGGAAAAGGTTTAAGTAATGAAGATGAAAAAGCAGCCATAGCTGGTGCAGTAAGTGGAGCTATGCATGTTCATATGATGGCTGAAGCTTATGGTGTTGCGGTTATCCTTCATACAGACCATGCTGCTAAAAAACTTCTTCCTTGGATTGATGGACTTATTGCTTCTAGTCAAATCCACTTTGAAAATAACGGAAGACCTCTTTACTCATCACATATGCTTGATCTTTCAGAAGAGCCATTAGAAGAAAATATCTCTACATGTAAAGCATACTTTGCTGAGATGAATAAAATCGGTATAAATATCGAGATAGAACTTGGTTGTACTGGTGGAGAAGAGGATGGTGTTGATAACACAGATATGAATAATTCACTTTTATATACTCAGCCAGAAGATGTGGCTTTTGCTTATGAAGAACTAATGCAAATCAGCCCAAACTTCACAATAGCAGCATCATTTGGTAATGTACACGGTGTTTATAAACCAGGAAATGTAACTCTAACTCCTAAAATCTTAGATAACTCTCAAAAATATATCCAAGAAAAATTTGGAACTTTAGAAAAACCTGTAAACTTTGTATTTCACGGTGGTTCAGGGAGCGCACCTTCTGAAATAGCTGAAGCTATAGGTTATGGTGTTATCAAAATGAATATAGATACAGATACTCAATGGGCTACTTGGGTAGGTATAAAAGATTATTATGAAAAAAATAAAGACTACCTTCAAGGTCAAATCGGTAATCCGGATGGTAAAGATAAGCCAAATAAAAAATACTACGACCCAAGAAAATGGTTACGCAATGGTCAAAAAACTTTAATAGCTAGAGTTGAAGAGGCTTATACTGACTTAAATGGTTTAGATAGAAACTAAAACTTATTTACCTATTTTTGCTGATATAGTGGAAAATAGGTGGAAATCTTTTTTGTGTTAAACTTTACATCTCTTTTCCGTATCAACTAAAGCAAGTAAACACTACCCTTCTTTTTTCATTCCACAAATAATTTCAAACCTACTACCACCTTCAATAGCACTATAAATTAAATTTCCACCAAAACTTTTTTCCATAATATCCTTACTCATATAAAGTCCTATCCCAGTACCTTTACCTTGCTCTTTTGTTGTGAAGTAAGGGTTAAAGATTTTATCACTTATGGCATGTGGGATTCCACCTGCGTTATCTTCTATGATTATTATAGGGATATCATTTTTCATATCTATTGTTATATTTATATATTTCTCCTCAAGCTCTATCTCTTCAAAGGCATCTCTTGAGTTTGAGAGTAAGTTTATTATTACTTGTTCTAGCAGATCTTCATATCCTACTATAGAGATATTATCATTTTTTGATTCTATATTTACTTTTATATTGTGATTAATTAGTTGGGCTCCCATTATTTTCATTATTGCTTCTACTGTATGAAGAAATTTAAATGGTTTTGATTCTTTTGCTGGTTTTACGAAGTTCATAAAGGTATCTATGGTTGATGACATCTTTTGAGTTTGGTTTTGTATAAACTCGCTACTCTCTTGTACTTTTTCATCTTTTAGTATATTCATACTAGACATAAGAGATAGGTTTATACTTGATGCACTTATTGCATTTAAGGGTTGTCTCCATTGGTGGGCTATCATCCCCATCATCTCCCCCATTTGGGCTAGTTTAGATTGTTGCAGTAGTTGTTCATCTTTTTGTTGTACTTCTGTTATATCTATAATGGTTGAAATCCTAGTAAATTTACCCTGTATTGTTGTATCTCTTCCAGTAGCCAAAGTATAAATGATTTTTCCATCTAATGACTTTATAATTAGTTTATAAGGTTTATTAACAGTTTGTTTGAAACCTTCTATTACTTTTGCTTCCTCTTCTTTTGGTAATAAACTAAGCATATTCCTACCAATGATTTCTTGCTTAGTTTTAGCTTTCAATAGTTGAACACCCGCTAAATTAATATCTATTATTTTATGCTTTTCATCTGACATAACAATAGCTTCTATTGTGGAATCAAATAATTCTTGAAAATTTTGAACCGAATATAGAAGTTTTTTATTTTTTTCTTCTATCTTTTTTTGTTTAGTTATATCAGTATGTGTACCTGTCATACGGATAGCTTTACCATCCTCATCAAAGATAGCTTTACCACGAGCAAGTATCCATACCCAAGAACCATTTTTATGGCGAAGTCTATGAACTCCCTCATAGTAATCTGTTTTACCTTTAATATTTTTTTTAATACCTTTCATAACAGATTCTATATCTTCAGGGTGAACTCTGTTTTTCCAAGTTGAAAACTCATTTAGAAGCTCATCATCACTATACCCAAGCATCTTTTTCCACAAAGGAGAGAAATAGATAGAATCAGTTAAAAGATTCCAATCCCAGATACCATCTTTATTTCCTAATAAGGCTAACTCCATTTGCTCTTTTAAGTTTTTTATTTCTTTAGTTTTTTCATGAACATGAGTAATATCTCTGGCTATACCTAACACACCAATAATATTATTATTTTTATCTTTAAATGGTGATTTAGAGGTGCTCATTAAAACTTTATCTCCGTTAGGATAATCCACCCACTCTTCATTTATAACTGTTTCATTCCTATCTAACACCTTTTTATCTTTAGTGCGAAAGAGATTACCAACTTCTTGTCCAAATAGTTCTATATCTGTTTTACCTATAATATCCTGATTGCTTTTTCCAACAAACTTTTCAAAAGCTTCATTACATCCTATATACCTACCATTATTGTTTAAATAATCTTTATAAAAAATCAAATCTGGTGTTGAATTTAATACAGCGTTTAAAATCACATGTTGACAGTTGTTTTGTTTTTCTAATTGTTTCTTTTCACTTATATCTTTCACAATTGCAAGTAATCTTTTTTTGTCATCAGTTGATATATCAGTTAAGACAACTTCTGTCCAAAGTGATTCACCGTTTAAGTGAAGATGAACCCATTCAAAACAATGATTACCATTTTTATATGCATACTTTATATTCTCTTCTGCTTTCTCAAAAGAAGTTCTACCATCTGGTTGATATTCTGGACTAATTGCAGAAGGATGAGTATTTAGCAGCTGTTCTCTACTCTCATATTGAAACATTTTAACGGCAGAATTATTACAATCAACAAACTTATTATCTTCGATAATAAACACACCATCTATTGATTTTTCAAATATTTTTTTATACATATGAAATACCTTATTTATGATTGTATCATTTTTTATAGCTATCTGTTATTAAAATCGAAGTTAAATTTCATTAAGTCTATTTGCAATAACCCCAAATTGTAATATTTTTTAAATTTTAATTGCCCAGTTTTAGAGTTTGCTTGACACTATAATTTGAAAAGCTAAAAATAGATTTAGTAAAACAATGAAAAGTTAAAGATATTTGTAGTATATTTTGATAGCTAATCGATAATGAAAATATGTCAAAGAGTATTACATAAGAAAATAGTCCAATATTAATGACCAACATAGATAATCAAAAAAGGGAAACCCAATGAAAAAAATATTTAACCCAGAGTCAACAGAAGTAACACACAAGATAATAGGTGGCGACCCATCAGGTATAGCAAACTTTAGCAACCCTAGTCGTGTAATATATAAGACTATATATGAGGGTATGTTAGACAGAACATGGTTTCCATCTCAAGTAGATTTAAGTGATGATATAAAAGCTATGCTAAATTTAACACCAGAAGAAGTAAGATTTTATGAACTAACATTTGGTAAACTAATCTTTAATGATAGTGTTATCACAAATAGAATTATGGATAATTTTAATCAGTATATTACAGACCCTATAGCAAACGCATGTTTAGCTAGACAAGCATTTGAGGAAAGTCTTCACAGCCAATCGTATGCATTTATTGGTGATGATGTATTACAGAAAGCTAATGGAGATAGTGAAAAGGTTTATAACCTATTCAAAACAGATGCTATGCTATTAAAGTTGGCTAATGATATCAATGCAGACTATAGTAGATTTGATGATGGTAGCGAAGTAACTGCAGGACACTTAGCTTTGGGTGCTATTGCTAACCTAGCTTTAGAAGGGATATCATTTCCAGCTGGATTTTTAGCTATATGGTCACTAGGTGATAAGATGAAAGGTTCAGCTAGTATGATAACTGAGATTAGTAAAGATGAGCTTGGTAGTCACTTGCCTCTATATGTGAATCTATACAATCATATCCATACAGATGTAAAGCTAGATAAACCTAAGTATGACAAGATGGCAGCAGAGATGCTAATCAGAGCTACTGAACGTGAAATTGAATTTCTTAAATACTCTTCCCAAGGTGTATTGGGATACTCTGATTCCTCTATTGAAAACTTCATGCATTGGGTATGTAATGAAAGGTTTAGAGAGCTAGGATTTGAACTTCATTACTCTAAAGCTAATGCTTCTGATGGTCTTGTAAAGATATTTAAGAACTATAGCCAGTTAAATGATACTAAGACAAACTTCTTTGAAGGAACTGTAAAGACTTATTCTAAACAAAACTTAGATATGGATTTCTAATAATATTATTGTATTGTTAGAAAAGAAGATACTTAGCTCAATAAGCTAATTGAAACCATATTTATTCAGGGTCGAAGAGAAACATTTAAAGTATATTGAATTTAGGTTACCACTCCATTTGCATATCTACTGATAGTGATTACGAGTTTTTGGAAGCCTTTGACTAGGCTATAACCACTTAGCGATAAGAGTATCCGCACTCTCTAATATATCTCTTGCTATTTTATTGAATACATCGGGATTATGTTTATCATCTATATGCTCTAATAATATACGGCATTTACTGATAAGTTGTTCTCTTTCCCAGTGGGAACTATGACAGTCAACAATATTTAAGTAGTTTAGAGTTGTAATGTTTTGGAGTATCTTTTGTTTCATTACAGTTGCACCACATCATTCCGTTTGACCTTGGCTTGATAGAGTGCTTTATCTACTCTGATAAAGGATGATTGGTTTTTATCATACTCCATAATTTCTGTTACCCCGAACGAAACTGTAAAGTGAGGGATTTTGTTCTTATGGTTATCTATTATTTTTCGGAGTTCTTCGGCTTTTTTATAGGCTATATCAACATTAGTTCGTGGAAGTAAAATCATAAACTCTTCTCCACCCCAACGAGCGAAAATATCATTAGTTCTAATATTTTTACTAATAAGTTCCGAAAGTGCTACTAATACTTTATCGCCTATATCGTGACCGTATGTATCATTTACTTGTTTGAAATGGTCTATATCCAACATTATGATAGATAAGGCATCTCCGTGCCGTTTTTTATTCTCCAACTCTTTTTTGTAGAGTTTGTTAAACATTTGACGGTTGTAGATTTTTGTGAGGTGGTCGTGATAAGCAAGGTCTTGATAATACTCTTTTTTCTCTACTGCTGTAATGTTCGTAAAGATAACGAAATAGTTGTCATTGATTTTCTCTACTGAAAGATTAAAGATATAAGAGTTGTTATTATTACATAGGATAGAAACTTTATGATTTTTATTTGAGTTGAAAATATAATCAGTCCATAGAGTATTTTTGTCTATTTTTGAAAGAGAGAAATAACCGTCTTTATCTTGAAATAGTTCGCATACACATTTATGCTCTTGGAGGAACTGTTCAATAGTGGATACTTCAAAAAACTCTAAAAAGTTTTGATTAGCCATAACCATTTTTGCTCCATTCGTTATAACGATAGGATTAGGTATAGCATTAATAATTTTTTGAGTTAGTGGTTTATTTGATAACATCAATTACTCTCCCATTTACAGATAAGCTCTTCAACCTCTTTGTGAGTTGCTTTTATTATGGAACAGAATTTATCCATATCAACATCTTCATTTTCTTCAAGGTGTTGAAGTAGTATGTGATACTTATTTATGAGTTGCTGTTTAATCCACTGTCCCTCATTACAAGTGATATGTGTTTTATTTAGTGCTGATAGCTTTTCATTGATACTTTCGTGTGCTTTTTCTTTCATAGTGTTGTATTTTAATATAATATAACTTAAAATGTTTTGACATAGGTCAAATTAACATCTAATATTTGAAATCTTGATATTCAGCAAGAATAAGAGAATAAATACCCATAAAGCACTTTAAGCCCCAATAGCCTTTACTTTAGTGGTGTTATATGGTAAAATTTGTGACATTAAAGGGACACGAAAATGAAAAAAGAAATAATAAAAGCTTATAATTTTAGACATGCATGTAAAGTGTTTGATAAAGATAAAAAGATAAGTGAAGAAAATTTTTCTACAATTTTACAAACTGCTAGATTAAGCCCAAGTTCTTTTGGCTTTGAACCATGGAAATTTTTAGTGGTCCAAAACATGGACTTACGTAAAAAACTTATGCCAGTAACATGGGGTGCTCAAGGTACTCTGCCAACTGCTAGTCATTATGTTCTTATCTTGGCTAGAAAGCAAAAAAGTATGCGTTTTGATAGTAAGTATATTACGCACATGATGAAAGATGTACATAGTTTAGATGATGATGTTTTAAAACAGCGTCGAGATATGTATGAGATGTTTCAAAAAAATGATTTTAAACTACTAGAAAATGAGCGAAATACTTTTGACTGGGCTTCTAAACAAACTTATATAGCTCTTGGAAATATGATGAGTACTGCTGCTTTGTTGGGTGTAGACTCTTGTCCAATAGAAGGTTTTAAAGCTGATGAGATGGAATCTATCCTTGAAAAAGAGTTTGGAGTAGATACTTCTGAGTTCGCTTTGTCTGTGATGGTTGCGTTTGGTTACAGAGTTAATGAACAACCTGAAAAAACTAGACAAGATTTAGAGGATATTACTCAGTGGTATATTTAAAAGAGTGAAAATAATATTACTTTTTTTAATTGCATTAGCACTCCAAGCAAAGCTTATAGACTATGATATAAAACCAGAAGGTATGAAGTCAAAGAGATTTATGAATATAAAGATACTTGATTCGATGGAACTTCGTTTTGATGACTATGATGATATAGAGGTAAATGAGCTATCGGCCTTGGCTTATAAAAAACCAAAACTATACGCACTTAGTAATCGTGGATATCTTTATATGTTTAACTTGAAAATAAAGAAAAATAAAGTAAGTAGACTTACGCTAAAAAAAGCTTTTGAGTTGAAGAAAAAAAGTGGAAAAAGATTAAAGAAAAAGTATAGAGATGCTGAAGGGATGGTTCTTGTAGATAATGAACTTTATATATCTTTTGAGAGAAAGCCCAGAGTAGATGTTTTTAATCTAAATGGAAAAAAACTTAGAAAGTATAAAATAGCCAAAGAGTTGAGTTGTGTTGGTAATTATCAAACAAAAAACAAAGCTCTTGAATCAATAGCGTATAGCAAAAAGTACGGAATTATTACAGCAGCAGAATTACCGTTAATAGGTTCAGATAATTCTCTACATGTAGTCTATGCTAAAGATAAAAAGTATAAATTTTTTGCTTCATCTTCTCTAACCGCTATGGAGTTTATAGATGAAGATAGAGTTCTAACATTGGAGAGAAGTTTTAACCAACTAACACGTCAAAGGGTTATAGTTTTAAAAGAGGTAGATTTATCAAAAGTTAAAGATGGAGTTTGCCATTCAAAAGTCTTAGCGATGTTAAACTCTTCAAAAGGGTGGAGACTTGATAACTTTGAAGGATTAACTAAAGTTGGTAAAAATAAGTTTTTGATGGTAAGTGATGATAACAGAGGTTTCTTTCAAAAAACACTATTAGTGCTTTTTAAAATATATCCTTAAGAGTTTATCTCATTTTTGATGATTTTTGCTAGGTTTGAACACTCTTTTATTTTTTGAGAATAGTTTAAATTTTCTTTTAAAAGTATATCTATAAAAGCACTACCAACAATAACTCCATCAGCACCCTCTACTTTGTCTTTTGCAGTTTTAGCATTTACTCCAAACCCTACATATACAGGTGTCTGAGTGTATTCTTTGATACTTCCTAAAAATGGTTGTAAATCTTCAGCAACACCAGAACCAGTTATCCCAGTATAAGCAACCATATATATAAACTTTTGAGAAACACTTACCACCTCTTTTATACGCTCTTTGGTGTCTGTTGGTGCTACAAAAGAGATATTTGCTACATTGTTTGAGTTAAATAAATCAGCATAAGATAGTGCTTCTTCATGTGGTAAATCAGGAATGATTAGTCCATTAACACCAATCTCATTTGCGAAAGGGATAAGTTTGGACATATCTTGTTGGTAAAAAGAGTTAAAGTAACCCATCCAAAGAGTGTCTACATGTGGAGCAACAGCTTTGCTGATTTCTCTTAAATGTTCAAACTTAAAACCATTTTCAAGTGAAAGATGATTTGCTTTTTCTATCAAAGGTCCATCAGCAACAGGATCAGAAAATGGAACTCCAAGTTCAAGTGTATCTACGCCATTTTGTCCAAGTGCTAATGCTAAATCAATACTAAAAGATTTTTCAGGATAGCCTGAAGTTATGTATGCTACAAGTTTTTTCATAGTTTATTTTTTATCCAAATCAGGTAATTTAAGTAGAGAAAATTTTATATGTGTAAGATCATTATCTAGTTTCAAGTCTTCGTTCCATTGCGCGAACATATCACTTATGTTTAGAAGCCAGTTTACAGTCTCTTCATTTACTGCTTCATGGTTAGTTCTAAGTTGCTCTAGTGAATCTTCAACAAAGGCAGAAAGTTTCTGCATCTGCTCTATCTGAAGATACCCAGTTGCTGATTTTATATTGTGAAAGACACGAAAAAGTTGATTAATACTTTGTTCAAACATGTTTGGTTTTGATAAATCAATTATGAGAATTTCCATATTTTCAACCATCATAGAATAGTGATCTAAGAACTCATCTACAATTTCATAATCAAAGTTAGTATCAAGTTCAGATCTTATACCCATAAAATATTTCTCCTATATGTCAAATTATAGCAATTTTTAGTTAAAATACTGTTATGAATAAAAAAATGACAATAACTTCAATCAAAAAAGCTAAGGGTGTAGAGCCATTAGTGATGATAACGGCTTATGATGCGCTATTTGCAAAATTACTAGAAGATAAAGCAGATATGATTTTAGTTGGCGATAGCTTAAATATGAGTTTTGCTGGTAAAAATGATACCTTATCTGCAACACTTAATCAGATGATTTATCACACTAATGCTGTTTGTGCTGGGGCAAAAAATAGTTTTGTGATATGTGATATGCCATTTGGAACTTACACCAATAAAGAAGATGCACTTAAAAATTCTATAAAAGTTTTTCAAGAAACTTCTGCTGATTGTGTGAAAATAGAGGGTGGGGAAGATAAAGCAAATATAGTTGAGCATTTAACATCCAATGGTATCTCTGTTTGTGGTCACATTGGTCTACTTCCTCAAGCATTTCGTGCAGAGGGTGGATATAAAGTTAAGGGTAAAACACCAGACGAAGAACTTCAACTTATCAAAGATGCTCAATCAATCGAAGAAGCTGGAGCATTTTGTATAGTTATAGAGGGTGTAAAATCTGAAGTAGCTAGAGTTGTTGCAAACTCTGTAAAAGTTCCAGTTATTGGGATTGGTGCTGGTCTACATGTAGACGGTCAAGTGCTTGTGTTTTCAGATATGCTTGGACTTTTTGAAGAGTTCACACCTAAGTTTGTTAAGAAGTATCTAAATGGAGCTAATTTAGTTAAAGATGCAGTGTCCACTTATGCAGATGAAGTAAAAACTAAAAAATTCCCGACAGAGGAATACACTTACTAGATGGAACGACTTGTAGAGATTGAAAAATTTGAAGCAGAGGAATCAACGGAGATAACTCTACGCCCAGATGCTTGGAATGAGTATATCGGTCAAGAACAAATCAAAAAAAATCTAGGTGTTTTTATAGAAGCTAGTAAGAAAAGAGATGAAGCACTTGATCATGTTTTGTTTTTTGGACCTCCAGGACTTGGTAAAACAACATTAGCACTTATTATCGCAAACGAGATGAATGCAAACATAAAAGTAACAGCAGCTCCAATGATAGAAAAAAGTGGAGATTTAGCTGCACTTTTAACAAACTTAGAAGAGGGTGATATACTTTTTATAGATGAGATTCATAGACTCTCACCTGCTGTTGAAGAGATACTTTACTCATCTATGGAAGATTTTCGCATTGATATCATCATAGGCTCTGGTCCAGCAGCGCAAACTGTGAAAATTGACTTGCCAAGATTTACTCTTATCGGTGCTACTACTCGTGCAGGAATGCTTTCAAACCCTCTTCGTGATAGATTTGGTATGAACTTTAGAATGCAGTTTTACACTCACGATGAACTAGCAAAAATTATCATTCAAGCTTCAGATAAACTAAATAAAGAGATAGTAAAAGAAGCAAGTTTTGAGATAGCAAAAAGAAGTCGAGGGACTCCAAGAATTGCTCTTCGTTTACTGCGTCGTGTTAGAGATTTTGCAGATGTTGCTGATGAATTAGATATAAATCATAAAAGAACTCAATACGCTCTTGATGAGCTTGGTATTAATTCTCATGGTTTTGATGAGATGGATATAAGACTTTTAAATCTACTTGTTGATGCGAAGGGTAAGGCGATGGGACTTAGCACAATTGCTGCAAGTTTGAGTGAAGATGAAGGTACAGTTGAAGATGTACTAGAACCTTACCTGATTGCAAATGGTTACTTAGAGCGTACAGCAAAAGGTAGAAAAGCTACAAAAAGCACTTACGAGATTTTAGGTAAAGAGCATCTACATGTAGAGCAAGGTAATTTACTTTGAAACCTAAGTATTTTATAGCTATCTTATTTGCAACATCACTTTATTGGATGTATTTGCTTTATGCTCCATTTTTGTTAGCGATGATGATAGCTGGACTTTTAGCAATATCTACAGCAAATATTCAAGTTTTTTTTGAAAAGATTTTAAAATCAGAATTTAGAGCTGCAATAATTTCTACATCACTTTTGGCTATCTTGTTTTTCGCACCACTTGGGTACTTTTTAACAACTTTAACCATTAAATTAAATACATTAGATCCAGATATGTTTTTAGATATTAAAGCTTTTGTTACAAATTTTATAGATAAGCCTCCAGAATTTTTACTTTTTTTAAAACCATACGCAAGTAATTTTTTAAAAGAATTAAATATAAGTGATATGACGGCAAATATATTATCTTTAACTGCTACAATAGGAAAGTTTTCAGCTGGATTTTTGAAAAATGCTTTTATGATAATTATCTTTTACTTCTTCGCACAATACAATGGTGCTTCTATTCTAAACTTTATTAAACGAATAGTTCAAATGTCAGTAGATGATGTAACACTTCTAGTAAGTGAACTTTCATCTGTAATGGGTGTAGTTTTTTACTCTATCTTAGTTACAGCTATGTTTGAAGGTGTACTTTTTGGTATAGCTATCTCTTTTATGGGTTATGATGGTCTTTTATTTGGAATTATGTATGGTTTTGCTTCTTTAGTTCCAGTGGTTGGTGGAGTACTTATGTGGCTTCCTTTTATGCTTTTTGAACTATCTATTGGAAATACTAATTCTGCAATTTTTATAGCACTTTATTCAGTTATCATCATCTCAATTATTGCAGATACATTTATAAAACCTATGATTATTAAGTTTATTAGCACCAACCTTTTAAAAGAAGATGATAATAAAATAGATGAACTTGTTATCTTTTTTGCGATTATCGCAGGACTTGCAACTTTTGGGTTTTGGGGTATGATTTTAGGGCCTGCAATTACAGCTTTTTTTCTAACTATTTTGAAACTATTTGAGGCTAGAACTAAGGAGTTTGATTTATAAGAAGATTAGTTTTTCTTTTTATAAATTTCAGGGTATTCATTTTTAAATCTTCTATGAACCCAAAACCAAAATTTTGGTTCATCTTTAATTAATTTACTTAACCAGTCTGCTTGAAGTTGAGTTGCTTTTTGTATATCAGCTTTTTCATCTTCTGTTTTTTCTACTTTTATCTCATCAAAAAGAGTTAGTTCATAATGCTCATCGTCATCAGTACGAATTGTTACGGGGATTATGCAAGCATCAAACTTTCTAGCTAAAAAAGCTGGTGTTGAAGTTTGACGAATAGTTTTGCCTAAAAATGATACATCTAAACCCTCTTTAGGATTGATAGTAGTATCTATGATTATTCCAACTGCTTTTTTCTGACGAAGTTGTTTTATAAGTGGTTTTATGACATTGCTTTTTTCCAAAGCAGAGTTTCCAAATCTTGCGCGAGATTCTAAAACCCATTCTTGATATTGTAAATTATTCATTTTTTTAAAAACACCAGCAATGTTTTCTACGTATGAACCAAGTGCGGAAAAACCTAATTCCCATGAAGAATAATGTGCACTGATATAAATAATTGCTCGTCCATCTTCATGTGCTTTTTGTATGGCTTCAATATTTTTTATACTTACTTTTTTATGAAGTTCTTCTTTACTCATATGACGAATTTCCATAAGGTGTAAGAAGTTATACATGAGGTTTTTAAAACTGTATTTAGTAATTTGTATTTTTTCTTCTTGGCTTATTTTATCTTCAAATATAAAGTCTAAATTTGCCAAAGATACATCTCTGTATCTTGCAGATAAATGGTAAGAGATGATTCCAAGAAAAGAGAAAAAAGATTTACGCATAAACTTTGGTAAAATCATTAGAAATTTTTCAAATATTAAAAATAGTTTAAAACCCATATATTAAGCAACTCCATTTGTATATAAATGAAATTATATCAAATTGTTGTTAAGCATTTGGTATAATCACAATAATTAAATAAAAGGTATTTAAAATATGGTTGCTTCAGATATAGATAACTTTGCTCAAGGTAGAACAAAAGCTCGTGCATATTTTTGTTACCTATTTTCTAAAAATATACCAAATAGGTTGCCCTCATTAAGCCTAGAGATGATTGTGCCTCGTTTGCTGAAAATAAAAGCAGATTTAGAGGGTAGTGATGGTGTTTACTTACTTGATTATAAGGGTGTGCAACTTACTCCAACTTTTGCTAGAAATACTCAAATAGATGATGATGCTGGTCGTATTCGTGCTGATCGTGCTTATTATTATCGTGCAGTTAGAGAAGAAAGATGTAGCATTACTGATCCATATCCGTCGCTTATTACCGGTGAGTTATGTGTAACTGCTTCTCAGCCAATTTACTCTGAAGATGGAGATTTAAAATATGTAGCATGTTTAGATATGCCACTTGATGAGGTTTTAAAAATATCTCATTTAAATACTATGGATTCTTTTTTCTCAAATTTTTTCAAGTATTCTTATTCAGCATTTGCTTTTGCCTTAGTTGCTGTTGCAATACTTTTGTTTTTATCTGGAGTTCAAACTTTTTTTGTAAAAGAGATAAGTTCAACACATCTAAATATTGAAGATATGTTTAAAGCTACAATTTTACTTACTTTATCTCTGGCTATTTTTGATTTAGCAAAAACACTCATAGAAGAAGAGGTATTAGGACGGCATAAAGAACACAATATTTCAGGGGCAAATAAAACGATGGTTAAGTTCTTGGGTTCAATAATCATAGCACTCTCCATTGAAGCACTTATGCTTGTATTTAAGTTTGCTATAACAGATCCTCATATGCTTATTAATGCCATATATATTATTGGTGGTGTCGCACTGCTTGTGTTAAGTTTAGCGATTTATATAAAATTTACAAAATTAAAGATAGATGAATGATAGCAATAGTTGATTATAATATGGGAAATTTAGCAAGTGTTCAAAATGCATTTGCTAAACTTGGTGAAAAAACAGTAGTTGAGAGTAATCCAGCAAAATTTAAAGATTATGACAAGCTTATACTTCCTGGTGTTGGTGCTTTTGGAGATGCAATGGAGCATCTTCGAGAGAGAAACATGATAGAGGCATTAAAAGAGTATGCTTCAAGTGGAAAGTATATGCTTGGTATCTGTCTTGGAATGCAGTTACTTTTTGAATCAAGTGAAGAGTTTGGAAAGCATGAAGGTTTAGGACTTATAAAAGGGGATGTTAAAGCCTTTGATGAGTCTAAATTTTCTGAGCCTTTAAAAGTTCCTCACATGGGTTGGAATCGTATGTTTACAAGTGAACATCCCCTGTTTAAAAATCTTGATAAAAATCATTATCTTTATTTTGTGCATACTTATCATGTTACATGTAGAGATGAAAATGATATAATCGGTCGTACAAATTATGGATATGAATTTACATCAGCAGTAGCACACAATAATGTTATGGGTATTCAACCACACCCTGAGAAAAGCCATGAAAATGGTTTAAAAATACTTAAAAATTTTATAGAATTATAGGAATAGTAATGACTTTATACCCCGCAATAGATTTAAAAGATGGAAAAGCAGTTCGCCTTACAAAAGGTTTGATGGATAGCGCAAAGATTTACTCAGATGAACCTTGGACTTTGGTTAAAAAGTTTGAAGAGATGGGGGCAGAGTGGGTACATTTAGTTGATTTAAATGGTGCATTTGCAGGAGAGCCTAAAAACTTAGAGCAAATTATAAAAATCCGTGAAAATTGTAATGTAAAACTTGAACTTGGTGGTGGTATTCGTGATGAAAAAACTATCCAAAAAATGCTTGAAATTGGGATAGATAGAATCATACTAGGAAGTATTGCAGTTAAAGATTCTCAATTTGTAAAAGATATGGCTAGTAAATATCCAATAGCTGTTGGAATAGATGCAATTGATGGTTTTGTCGCAGTTGAAGGTTGGGGTGAAGTTTCAGAGATGAAAGCAACAGATTTGGCTAAAGAGTTTGCAAATGCTGGTGTAGAAGCTATTATCTGTACTGATGTTGGAAAAGATGGAACTCTCTCTGGTGTGAATGTTGAATTTACAGTAGAGATCGCAAAAGCAAGTGGTCTTAGTACCATCGCTTCTGGGGGAGTTAAAGATGAGAGTGATATTGAAGCACTAATTGCTACAAATGAAGTCGATGGTGTTATTATTGGTAAAGCATTTTATGAGGGTAGATTAGATTTAGCAAAGATGTTTAAACTACTAAGCGACAATTAATAGTAAAATAAATAAAATTTAGATATAATTTATTATTAAAATTATAAATATATATTAAAGAAAAGGATTTCAATTGAAATTACTTGTTGTTGATGACAGTTCTACAATGCGCCGTATTATAAAAAACACACTAGCTAGACTAGGGCATAAAAATATTTTAGAGGGTGCTGATGGTCTTGAAGGTTGGGCTGCTTTAGATGCTAATCCAGATGTTGATATGCTTATAACAGACTGGAATATGCCAGAGATGAATGGACTTGAATTAGTTGTCAAAGTTCGTGCAGATGAACGTTTTAAAGATTTACCTATTATTATGGTTACAACAGAAGGTGGTAAGGCTGAGGTTATTACAGCACTTAAAGCGGGTGTAAATAACTATATTGTTAAACCATTTACTCCTCAAGTGCTTAAAGAAAAACTTGGTGCTGTTATGGGCATCGAGGTGTAATGCAAGAGCATTACTTTGAATTAGTAGTCAAACTCTCTTCTCATCACTCTCTTTTTTCAGATTTTTTATCAGATACTCTACCAGTAGGATTTGAAGAGACTGATAGTGGGTTTATAATTAGAAGTGAAGAGGACCTTGACACTATCATCTGGGGATTAGAACAATTTGCAGAAGCCTTACAAAAAGCACTTGGTGAAAATATTGAGATTGAGTGTAATCAAACAAAACTTAAAAATGCTGATTGGGTAAAAGAGTACCAAAAAAGTATACAACCACTTCAAATAGATAAGTTTTATATTCATCCAACGTGGAATGAACCAAATGATGAACTTATAAATATTGTAATTGATCCTGCTTTAGCTTTTGGAACAGGACATCATCCAACAACAGCTTCATCTTTAAGAGCAATAGCAAAATATGTGAAAAAAGACTCAAAAGTTTTAGATGTAGGTTGTGGTTCAGGTATCCTTGGTGTTGGAGCGTTGAAACTTGGGGCAAAAGTTGATGCATGTGATACTGATATAGTATGTGTTGAAAACTCTGAAGTAAATGCAAAACTAAATGAAGTGAAGTTCAACAACTTATGGGAGGGCTCTTGCTCTTTAGCAAAAGACACTTATGATGTAGTTGTTGCAAATATTGTTGCAGATGTTTTGACATTTATAGCAAATGATCTAAAAAGTGTAATGAAGTCTGATGGAATTTTAGTTTTATCAGGAATTTTAGATAAGTACGAAGATAAAGTTTTACGATTCTATAAAGATTTAGAGATATTAGAGAAGATAAAAGAAGATGAGTGGATAACACTTGTTTTAAAAAGAGGATAATACGTAAATATGCAAGATAAAAATAATAAAGACGATAATAACAATAATTTTTTTAATAAAAATCCGTTAATAACTTTTGCTGTTTTTTCAGTAGTAATAATTTTACTATTTAAAACATTAGTTGGTGATACAACGGGTGCCGTAAATGGTATGTCTGGTACAAACAAAAGAGCAAAAAGTATAACATACTCAGAGTTTAAAGCTTTAATTGCTGAGAAGAACTTAAGTAAGGTTGATATTGGTCAAACATATATCAAAGCTATCGGAAAAGATAATCGTGTATATACAACAAGAATTGTAAAGGGTGATACAAAGCTTGTAGAAACTCTTGAAAAACAAGGCATACAATATACAGGTTTTTCTGAAACTAATTGGTTTACAGAGATGTTTGGCTGGTTGTTTCCATTTTTACTAATCATTGGTGTTTGGATGTTTTTTGCTGGTCGTATGCAAAAGAGCATGGGTGGTGGTATACTTGGTATGGGTAACTCTAAAAAAATGGTTAACTCTGAAAAACCAAATACTAAGTTTGATGATGTAGCTGGAGTAGAAGAAGCAAAAGAGGAAGTTCAAGAGATAGTTGACTTTTTAAAACATCCAGGTCGCTATGTAGAAATTGGCGCAAAAATTCCTAAAGGTGTATTGCTTGTAGGTTCTCCCGGTACTGGTAAAACTTTACTTGCTAAAGCTGTTGCTGGTGAAGCAGAAGTTCCGTTTTTTTCTGTAACTGGTTCTAGCTTTATTGAGATGTTTGTTGGTGTTGGTGCGGCTCGTGTTCGTGACCTATTTGAACAAGCAAAAAAAGATGCTCCAAGTATAATCTTTATTGATGAGATTGATGCAATTGGTAAAAGTCGTGCATCTGGTGCAAATATGGGTGGAAATGATGAGCGTGAACAAACTCTAAATCAACTTCTCGCAGAGATGGATGGTTTTGGTACTAATACTCCTGTAATTATTTTAGCTGCTACAAATAGACCTGAGATACTTGATCAAGCTCTTTTACGTCCTGGTCGTTTTGATAGACAAGTTTTAGTTGATAAACCAGACTTTGAAGGTCGTGTTAAAATTTTAAATGTCCATATGAAGGGTGTAAAAATTGATAAAGATGTTGAGGTTGAAGAGATAGCTAGATTAACTGCTGGTTTAGCTGGTGCAGATTTAGCAAATATCATCAATGAAGCAGCACTTTTAGCTGGTAGAAAATCTCAAAAAACAGTAAAACAAAAAGATATGTATGAGTCAGTTGAGCGTGCTATTGCTGGATTAAGTAAAAAATCTCGTCGTATAAATCCAAAAGAGAAAAAGATTGTAGCATACCATGAAACTGGTCATGCACTTTTAGCTGAGACTACGGTTGGTGCTAAAAAAGTTTCAAAAGTTTCTATTGTCCCTCGCGGATTAGCAGCTCTTGGTTATACTTTAAATAAACCAGAAGAAAATCGTTTTATGATGCAACAACATGAGATGTGGGCTGAAGTTGATGTACTTCTTGGTGGTCGTGCTGCTGAGCAAGTTTTCATTGGTGAGATTAGTACTGGTGCTGGAAATGACCTTGAACGTGCAACTGATATAATTAAATCAATGGTTCAAACTTATGGTATGAGTGATGTAGCTGGACTGATGGTTTTAGAAAAAAGTAGACAATCATTCTTAGGTGGTGGTGGAGCTCCTGCTCGTGAATACAGCGATAAGATGGCTGAAGATATGGATACTTTCATCAAAGAATCATTACAAGAGCATTATGAAGTTGTTCTTGGAAGACTTGAAGAGTATAAAGATGCTGTTGAGGGTATTGTAAAACTTCTTTATAAAAAAGAAAATATTACTGGTGAAGAGGTAAAAGAAATCATTATCGACTTTGAAAAAGAGAATAATATAGATACGAAAGTTATCCCAATTGTTGATGAGATAGAAGAAGAGTTGAAACAAGATGCAAAAATGGCTGATAAAGATGAAAACTAATCTACTACCAATTGCAAAAGAGGGTTTACGTTATATATGTTGTGCTATTTGTTTTTTTGTAGTATTTGGATTATTAGATTTAGACTTTTTACAATTTTTTGCATTTATAGCAACAATCTTTTTTATATTTGTTTTTAGAAATCCTGAACGTGAAATTTCAAACTTTCAAGACTCATCTGTTGTTGCTCCTTGTGATGGGGTGATATCAAGTATAGAAGAGTTGAAAGATGATGAATATGCTTATAAAGTAGAGATAGATGGAAGTTTTTTTAATGTATCTTTACTCCGTGTCCCATTAGTTTCTACACTTGAAAAAGTAGAAGTTTTACGTGGGGCTAGAGTTTCTAAGTTTAATGCTCTACATGTAGAGATAAATGAAAATGCTACACTTGTTTTTAAAGATAAAGATGAAAATACTTTAAAGGTAACTCATAGATTAAAACAAAGTTTTAAACCTTTAGATATCGAGATGATTCCATCTCAACAGTTAAATCAAGGTGCACGTTATGGTGTTATGGTAAATGGTATAACTACTCTTTATCTACCTAAAAATTTTAGACTAAACGTAAGTGTTGGTGCTGAAGTAAATGCATCTCAAACACTTATAGGATATTTTACAAACTAGTTCTTAGTGTTTTGCTTTTTAATAAGTAATTTATTAAGATCTATATAAAAGTTAAAGTACTCAGAAGAGAAGTTGTTTTTATTAATTCTCGATAACTGAGTTACTGCCCCCTTATTATTTTGCATCTCTAAGTATAAAATCCCAAGTGCGTATCTACTTTCATTATTGTTTTTATCTTTCATCTTTGCTAACTCTAGTAGTGCTACTGCATTTGCAGAATGTCCAGCAGCAGTAGATGCTACAGCACCTAAAAATAGTGTATGAGGATCTCTGATTTTAAGGTCATCTATAAGACTGTTATATAGAGTATAAGCCTCTTCAAACGCACCATCATATAGTGAAGCTAAAGCAAGAGCTGCTGTCAAGTCCTCAGGTTCTATAGTAGAGTTTTCTAAAACATCTTTTAGTCTAGTTCTCAAAAAGTATAAACGACCAGTAATAAGGTTTTGTTGAATATACAAATACCTAGTTATATATGGTCCAAAATACAGATCATTGTAGTTAAATTTTTGTACTTTTAAATAATTCATTACTTTAGAAGCATATTTTTTAGGTTTTAAATCTTTGAAATATGAATCGATATACATCATATGTGGCACTATATCATTTGGAAGCAATGCAGTTAGTTTATTGGATGATATTTTGGCTATATCTGCTCTATTTTGCTTTAGAGCTATGAGGATATTTAAAGCAAGATATAAAGGTTTGTCTTTATAGTTATTATCCAACCAATCAGCAGTTGCAATAAAATTATCTTGTGCAATAAATAATAAAGTATTGTATAAATCTATTCTTTCAGTGATATCTTCATGAGATAGTGAATCTTTTAAAATTTCTAGTAGTTTTGGATTTTCCTTATTTATGAGTTGTGAAGTCATTACTGCATATACACCAGAGAGATAATTTTTAGCATCAAGGTTATATGAACGAAGAAAGTGTTTATGTGCTTTAACCATATCTCCAATTTGAGCATAAGTAAGGGCTAAATTGTAGTGAAGGATAGAGTGCTTAGGTTGAATTTTTACTAAACCTTGAAGTATTTTATTTGCTTTTCGTATTTTAAATGAAAGGGCTTCTTTTATCCCTCTAACAATCCCGATATTTACATTTGAAGCTGAACCACTTTTTCTGAGGTAAAGTTTTGCTGCATCTACATTGTTTATGTATATATTTGCATTTCCTTTTTGGATAGAACTTATGGTTTTATTTGCATTGAAAATTTTGTAAGGTGAAAAGTAAAATATTTTTTGATACTCTATAAATCTGCTTGATACTACTTTTTCTCTATACCTTTTTTGTGCTTTTTCAAAGTCAAAAAGTGAATCTCTTAATTTTACTTTTATAGGATAAGGTTTATATACCTCTTCTCCAAACATATCTGTAACATTATCTATATCTTTTGCAGCTTCAGTAGTCTGTCCAGCTTTTAGATTTATAAGACCAAGGGCTAGTTGTGCTTTTGCTGGTTCTATATTTTTTGTAATGGCAGCATGAAAATACTTTTTAGATAGTGTAAGATCACCAACCCTAGCATATAGTAAGCCGAGGGAGAAGTCATCTGGATTTTCATCATATCTTTCTATATTATTTTCAAGATATTCAATTGCATCATAATCATTACCAAACAAAGCAGAGATTTTTGCACTTAGTCCATTTTGAGTTTTAAGGTACTCATCAGTAGTTTTGTTTTTTAAGGCACTTAACGCCTCTAAATAATTTTGGTTGTAGTAATTTATAAGAGCATAGTAGTATGAATATAGTGGAGATTTTCTCTCTCTTGGTAAGTAAGCATAAGCTAAGTCTATATAATACCTAAAGCTTTTTTTATTGCCTACATGTAGAGAACAAACTGCTGCATTTATAGCAGATACACACCTTTTTTCATTGTTTTGTATAGCTTTTTGAAATGATAATAATGCAGTGTCATACTGCTCATCTTTTAGTTGAGCTACACCAAGGTTGTAAGCAGATATAGCTTCAGAATATATAGCAATTTTTTCGTAAATACCTAAAGCTTCAGTCTTAGACCCAGTAGAGTAAAGATAGTTTGCCTTTGCAATCATACTCTCGATTTTTGTAGGTTCAACACTCTTAACAACCTTTTCATCAAGTCTATCTTCAATGTGAGAGATGTTTTGATTTTGAGGTGTTTCATCATCACTTCGAAGTAGTAAAAGTACAATAGTTATGATTAAAATAACCCCAACCCCAATACCTATAAAGATGAGTGGTTTTTTATTTTTTGAAGTTACTTTTTCAAGAATAGTTTCATCAGATAAGTTAGCTTCACTAGCGGCATCAGTATCTTCGATAATAATTATATCTTCGTCTAAGCCGTCCGCCATCATTTACCTTATATTATTTTACATAATAATAGCAAAAATAGTTCCAAATTACAATGCTCTGAGCTTAGTATATTTTCTTAACTCGTCCAACTTCACCACTCATAAGACGAACTTTAATTCCATGTGGATGTGAAGAAGATTTCGTAAGTAAATCACGAACTATTCCAAATGTTAAAGCACCTGTGTCTTGGTCATGTTTTAAAACTATTTCAACACTCATTCCTGATTTTATATCTGCGCGTTTTGTTCCGTTCATATTTTTCTTTCTACTAATATTTTATTTAGTGATTTTAGCATATTTTCTTTCTATAGTGTATACATTCAAAAATAAGTTCATTATTCTAACTTTTCTATTGTATAATAAATATATGAAAAATAAAATATTAATATTACTAATATTATCAGCACTTACACTTAGTGCTGATATTGATAATGGAAAAGATGTTTATGCTCAAAATTGTGTGTTTTGTCATAGTGTAAATATGGGAACAGGAATGGGACCTGATTTTAACATGGTTTCTTATACTAGAAAAAAAGATGAGATTGTTAAATATATAAGCTCACCATCAACAATGTATAGAAAATTTGGTTATAGTTCAAATGCTATGCCAGAACTTCGAATTCCTCCACAAGATATTGATGATGTTGCTGAATATATAGATTCTCTTCAGTCTTTTAAAATTTGGATGAAGAAGTAGTGAAATTCATGCAAAAGAGTTAGATTTTAGAATAAAGTTTTGACACTTTATATATGTCTATACGCATGATTCATGATGGTGTAGAGCAAATTTTTGTATAAATGTTGTATGTTGTTGCTTTTTCAGCTATAATTCCATCAATAAAAAATGATTTAAGTTACACTTTAGTCTGATTTACATTGATAACTTCTTGTTACACAGTAAATACACCTAACGAAAAGCTTCATATTAGATTTTAAACTACCTCAGGAATGAGGTATATTCAAACACAAAGGAATTACAATGGGAACATTAGTAAACGGTACAATTAAATGGTTTAATGAAGATAAAGGTTTTGGCTTTATCGAACAAGAAAATGGTGGAAAAGATATATTCGTACATTTCCGTCAAGTTAACAACCCAGGTCACGGACGTGTTTCACTAAACGAAGGTCAAAAAGTAACTTTCGAAATTGGTGAAGGCGAAAAAGGCCCTCAAGCAGAAAACGTTACAGGTCTGTAATCTTTATGTGAGCGGTTTATCCGCTCATACTGTTCTAAATCTCACTTCTCTATATAACTTCTACTTCCATCTAACATTTCATTATCTATTTGAGTTAATTTTTCTTATTTTTAATATATAAGTAATCATCATATTAATTATAACTTAAGTAAATGTACTAGCTAATATAGTAATAATTATCGATTATAAAGATTGTTATACTTATACTACTTAAATAAATGTGAAGGAAGATGTTATGTTTAAAATAATATTACTTGTTTTAGCTTTTCTTTTGGTTGGATGTGATTCAAAACCAAGTAAAAAACTTGATGGTGAAAAATTAATTCAAACTAAATGCTCATCATGTCATGACTTAAGCTTACCTCCAAAAACTTATAAAGATGAAGTAGCCCCACCTATGATGGCAGTCTCTTTTCATATTGTTGGTTTTATAGAAGTTACAGATGAAAGTATAAGAGTTCCAAAAGCGAGAGAATTTGTAAAAGACTATGTTATTAACCCAAGTGCTAAAAAATCATTTTGTGATAAAAAAAGTCTTCAAGAGTACGGTGTAATGCCATCTCAAAAAGGTAAAGTGACAGAAGATGAACTTGAAGCAATTACAAAGTATATGTTTTCACATTTTACACAAGAAGAATTAAATAAAGCACAAAAAGAATTAAATGATTTTAATAAATTATCAGCTGGAAAAAAAATAGCACTAAAATATAACTGTTTAGCTTGTCATAGAACAGATAAAAAAATAGTAGGTCCATCATTTCAAGATATAAGTAATAAATATAAACGTAATACGATAATTATTAAAGATAGTATTCGTAATGGAAGTAAGAAAAAATGGTTGGATTCAAAAGGTGCCATAATGCCAGCATTTAAAACACTTTCTGAGGAAGATTTAGATACTTTGGTAAAGTGGATTTTGAAACAAAAACAAAACTAAATTTATATTATGGGAGGAAAAAAATGATTTTCAATTTAGATGATAGTAAAATTAATGATAAATACAAACTAATGGCACAAACAATAATTCCAAGGCCTATTGCTTGGGTTGTAACTGAGAATGAGGGTATTATAAATATTGCACCTTTTAGTTACTTTATAGGACTCTCGTCAAATCCTGCGTCTGTACTTATATCGGTTGGACATAAAACAGATAATACTCCAAAAGATACATTGGCAAATATTCGTAAAAATAAAAAATGTACTATTTGTATGGTTGATGAAAATTCATTAGAAAAAATGCACTTTAGCTCTAAAGAACTTGATAAAGAACTAAGTGAAGCAGATATTTTCAATATACAAACAGAATCAGTTTTTGATAACTATCCAGAAATGATAAAAGGTGTTCCTGCTGCATATTTTTGTGAATTTAATCAAGAGATAGATTTAGGAGGTGGCTCAACTGTTCCACTTGTTTTAAATGTAAAACAAATCTATGTAAAAGATGAAGTTATTATAGATAAAGAGAGAATAACAATAGAGTTTAACCCTGTAGCAAGAATAGGTAAAAGTTATGCTTTTTTAGGGGATGAGATATCTCCACCAAAAATTCCTATAAGATAAAATATGAAATGAATTTGAAAGTTAGAATCTTTCTTTTGATATAAAATATACACTATCATTTAGTATAGCATTTGGATATTTTAAGCCTTTACAAGAAGCAATTAACTTTGCTGATAAGGCTTTATATAAATCAAAAGTAAATAGGAGGAATCTAGTTACTTTAGAAATAAGTACTTAGAGTATTATATTCTTTGTGTGATATAGGGTTGACATATCAAAATCTCCTTCTTTATTTTTTAATAAATACCACTCAATAGTTTTAACTATTCCACTATCAAAATTTTCATTGGCTTTCCAACCAAGTTCATTTTCTAATTTTGTTGCATCAATAGCATATCGTCTATCATGACCAGCTCTATCTTCTACAAAATTTATTAACTCTTTATAGCTTTTTTGTGCAGGTACTTTTTCATCAAGTATACTACAAATTGCATCTACTATTTGAAGATTTGTTCTCTCATTTCTTCCGCCTATATTATAAACATTACCCTCTTTGCCAGTATGATAAACTAAGTCAATCCCTTTACAGTGATCAAGTACATAAAGCCAATCTCTTATATTTTTACCATCACCATATATTGGAATATTCTCACCTGCTAATGCTTTACGGATAATAGTTGGTATTAGCTTTTCATCATGTTGTTTTGGACCATAGTTATTTGAGCAGTTTGTTATAACTGTATTCATTCCATAAGTTTCTTGGTATGAGCGTACTATCATATCACTTGAAGCTTTTGAAGCGCTATATGGAGAGTTAGGAGCGTATGGAGTTTCTTCTGTAAATAAGTCTGTTTCATTTAAAGTTCCATATACTTCATCAGTAGATATATGATGAAATCTACATCCTTGGTAATCATCTTTAAAAGTAAATGGTTTTTTCATCCATTTTTTATATGCTACATCTAAAAGAGTAAAAGTTCCATTTACATTTGTCTCTATAAATACACCCGGATTTTTGATGCTATTATCAACATGGCTCTCAGCTGCGAAGTGGATAACGCCCATAACATCATATTCATCAAAGATAAATTCTACAAGTTCACGATTACATATATCACCTTTTATAAACTTATATCTAGGATTATCTTCACACTCTTTTAAATTGTTTAAATCTCCAGCATAAGTAAGTAGGTCTAAATTAATTAGTTTATATTCTGGATATTTTTTTAAAAAATATGGAACAAAGTTGCTCCCTATAAATCCTGCAGTACCCGTTAATAGTATTGATTTCATTTTCTTTCTCCCATAGTTTTTAAGCATTCATCTAAAGAATCTTTCCAAAAAGGAATCTCAAGGTTAAATTTTTCTTTAATTTTTGATTTGTTTAACACTGAATAGTGTGGTCTTTTAACTGGTGTTGGGTAATCTTTTGATTCTATTGGATTGATAGTGCAAGTTAATTTTGCCATACGCATAATCTCTTTTGCAAAATCATACCAAGAGAGTACACCTTCATTTGAGTAGTGGTAAATCTCTACATTGTCATTTTTAATCTTAGGGATTATGTCAAGAATTGATTTTGCTAAATCTTTTGCATAAGTTGGAGTTCCAACTTGATCAAATATTACACCGAGTGAGTCTTTCTCTTTTCCTAAGCGAAGCATTGTTTTTACAAAGTTATTTCCAAAAGATGAATAAACCCATGATGTACGGATTATTATAGAGTTTTTTGGATTTATTTCTACAATAGCATCTTCACCATCTAGTTTTGTTTGTCCATATACTCCGATAGGTTTCACTTTGTCATCTTCTGTATAAGGTTTGTGGTTTGTTCCATCAAAAACATAATCAGTTGAGATATGGATTAAAGAGATGTTATTTTCTTTTGAAATTTGGGCTAAATATTTAACAGCTAAATTATTTACACTATTTGCATTTTCTTTATCATCTTCAGCTTTATCAACTGCTGTGTAAGCTCCACAGTTAATAATCGTATTTATATTATTATTTATACAAAAGGTTTCTATCTCTAGTTTATTTGTTATATCTAAGTCATCTCTACATGTAAAGAATAAGTTGTAATTGTAGTTTTGTGAAAGTTTATTTATCTCACTGCCTAGTTGACCATTCGCTCCTGTTACTAAGATATTATTCATATAAATTAGTTCCATAGTCAAAATATTCAGCATTTTTAAAAAGTGCTTGTTTAGTGTCTTTATCTGAAAGGTTTAGGTTTTGTGTATCAATTTTCCAGTCAACATTTAGAGCAGGGTCATTGAACGATATCCCTCTATCATTTTCTGGTGAATAGTAGTTATCTACTTTATATGCAAAAGTTGTATCGTCTTCTAAAACAACAAATCCATGTGCAAAGCCACGAGGTACAAAAAGTTGGCGTTTGTTTGTCGCATTTAGTTCTACTGCTACATGTAGACCAAAAGTTGGTGATCCTTTTCGTATATCTACAGCTACATCTAAAACACTACCTTTTATCACACGAACAAGCTTTGTTTGTGCAGCAGGTGATAGTTGATAGTGAAGACCACGCAAAACTCCACGAGATGATTTAGATTCATTGTCTTGGCAAAAGTTTACTTTAAAACCTAAAAACACTTCTAGTTTATCTTGGCGGAATGTTTCTACAAAGTAGCCTCTATCATCACCGTGAACAACAGGCTCAATAATGACTACATCAGGAATCTCTGTTCTTATAAACTTCATCGAACTCCAGCGCCTTCCTCTGCACGACGCAGAAGGTATTGACCATATTGATTTTTCTTTAGTGGTTGAGCAAGTTTTATAAGCTGAGTTTTATTTATATACCCCATCTCAAAAGCTATCTCTTCTAAACATGCAACCTTTAAACCTTGTCTTTTCTCGATAGTTTGTATGAATTGACCAGCTTCAAGTAGACTATCATGAGTTCCAGTATCTAGCCAAGCATAACCACGACCCATAAGTTCAACTTTTAGAGCATTTTCTTTTAGGTAGTGTTGATTTACACTCGTAATCTCTAATTCACCTCTATGAGATGGTTTAACATCTTTAGCAACTTTTATAACACTGTTTGGGTAAAAATAAAGACCAATAACTGCATAGTTACTTTTTGGATTTTCTGGTTTTTCTTCTATACTAAGTGCATTTCCATCTTTGTCAAAATCTACAACACCATAGCGCTCAGGATCAGTTACATAGTAGCCAAAGACTGTAGCTTTATTTTCTTCTTTTACATTTTTTACAGATTTTTCAAGTAATTTTCCAAGACCACCACCATGAAAAATATTATCACCAAGAACCAAACATACATCATCATCACCAATAAATTGTTCACCAAGTATAAATGCTTGAGCTAGACCATCAGGAGATGGTTGAATAATGTATTTAAATTTCATTCCAATATCACTACCATCACCAAGTAACTCTTCAAAACGAGGTAAGTCAGCTGGAGTTGAGATGATTAGTACTTCCTTAATGCCTGATAGCATTAAAACTGAAAGTGGATAGTATATCATTGGTTTGTCGTATATTGGTGCTAGTTGTTTAGAGATGCCTTTTG
>Ga0256842_1000648_pt1 | contig 30420 bp, 42 predicted proteins | sample 4559240metaG_FD_185973 | JGI IMG/M metagenome (GOLD analysis project Ga0256842, IMG submission 185973) | Hydrothermal vent microbial communities from Guaymas Basin, Mexico - 4559-240 | ecosystem: Environmental > Aquatic > Marine > Hydrothermal vents | place: Mexico: Guaymas Basin | collected... | reverse complement strand
AATGTGGGTTCCTTGGATCCGATGGAGAAGGAATTGAACGGGGGTGGGGTGGGATGGGGTGGGGTGTTGGGGGTACGCGCCTACCCTCAACATATGGTCACGATTTTAAAATAAACTGCTTAACATTCTATTCTTTCTCGAAATGTGCAAGGGTGTCTGTTGGGACCGGGCGACCCTGTTCGTACCTCTTCACGAAGTCGATTATTGGGACCGTAGTATAGGGTTTTCCATTCAGTTTCTGCTCCAACATTCGGTATGCCCAGGACGCGGTGTCGAAGCTATCGCACGTTGATCGAGCCCTTCCCAGAACATGGAACCAGTAACCATACCTTCTGCATAGCGAGTACAATCGCTTTACGATCATCTCGTCCTCTCTTCTCCTCCTTCTGAGGTGCTTGGGACCTCCAAACGCTACGAACCTCTTAACGATCCCGAGCTCCCTCAGCTTCTCAAGCTGACGCTCGCACTCCTCGAAGGTTGCGCCCTGAAGAACTACGAAACCGTTGGCGAGCTCGCGCTCGCTAACCATTTCCGCGAACCTTGCATGCATCTCCACCGTAGCATCGGGATCCCCCACAACGTCGGGAAGAATGTACTTGAGCCCCCTTCTCGCTGCGAAGAGGCTCATACCAAACGATGCCGACCCGCTCCTGTAGGCACCGTTATCCACGATAACGTCGCAACCCCTCTCGAGAGCAGGACCAAGAGCTCTCAAATCCGTAACGAAGAATTTTCGAATCCCCAACCGATAGAGCTCCTCGACGAACGGCGTCCAATGATCAATAACCAGGTACACCAGCGGCATACCACCACCGATAGGATTAGTAATACCCGAGCCTATAAGCAATCATCTCTCCGGTCACAAATCATTCAATTCTTTATCTAGGTGTCTAACAAATAAAGCAAGCGAATGGTGTCGCGCTAGGGTAGGAAGTGGTAGAGTTTCACGATCGTATCCACCGCCTCGAGCGTTCGTTTCGTTGCGTTGATCGTGGTCTGCGCGATCCATTGAGCGTTGTCCAGGAGCTCGCGGGCCATCCCCGGGGCGACGTCGAGGATCGTATCGAGGATCTGCCATGCTCTTTCTTTACCTACCTTCTTCTCCAGGTCTTCGAGGAGTCGCTTTGCACACCGTGCATAGTATTGGCTTTTCGTGGTACGGTGGATGGGATCGATGAGCACGTCGACGAGGGCATAGTGGATGAGCATGATGACGATCTTGCACGGCTTCTCCCAGAGCTCTACGTATAGCTTCTCCGCGACTCCATCGATGGGTATGCTCCTCGTCGCATCGACGGCCCCGTACATATGGACCGTGATGAGCTCGACGAGCCTGAACGGTGGGCACGGAACCAGGGCGCGGAGCTCGGCGCTACCACGATGGATCGAGATCGCCACGCCTCTCTCGAGCTCCGCGTCCACGGAGAGCTCCTCCGGAAGGTCTAGGCCCCTGATCGAGACCGTTACCGTCGCGAGGTCTGTCGACGGAGCCACCTCGACGAAGAAGTACGTGGCGTCCCTCAGCTCCTCGATCACCGCCTTAACCGCATCGATGAGGATCCTGACACCATCGATCCTCTCCACAACGATCCTCTCGAGCTCCCCCGCAACACCACGAAGTCGCTCCTCCAACCCCTCGACCATCCCATCCCCGCAACCAACCCGCTTAACCTCCTAATAATCTCGGTGATCAACGTGTGTCTGGAGACATAGTGGCGACCCACCTTTATAAACCTTCGAGGAGCTACGTAGCGCGGGGTGCTCGTGCTCGGCGACATTGTGGGGATCGCGAGGAAGGCGCGGGGGGAGCCTAGGTGAGCGATCCGCTACAGACGATCGAGAACGTAATTAGGAGCATAGTTAGCGTGTTCGAGAGGAACGAGAAGGTGATCGACGAGATCATGAATGGTTTTGCCAGGTTCCTTGCGTCGATCGATGGCTTGCTCAAGTTCCAAGACTTCGATATGGCTGGTAGTCCATGCGTCGTGTTTAGCGCTGTCGCCGAGCTGTTCGACACCGACGTACGCGCGAAGATCGACGGGTACCACGTCGAGATCGAGGCGCCGAGGCGTATCAGCGTTCTTCTTTCGAGGGATAGGGTACCTAGGATCGTTAGGGGGTACTCGAAGCTTTCGTGCAGGTTGTCCAGGCTCGCGTCTCCATTCGCTGTACTCTCGCTCGCGCGAACCGAGGCTAGCACGAGCCTCGATCACGGCCGTACCATGGTTGCTATCAGGTGCGCCTACGAAGTGTTTACCACGGGTATCGACTGCGTGTTCTCTATCTTCAAGAGGAGCGATCATAGCGAGAGCGAGGACTTCGCCTCCCTGATCGTCAAGCATCGAAACATCAGGGTAGTTAAAAACCTCTTCGATATAAGGTACGAGGGCAACAATATCGAGTCCGCCGCCGACAACTTCCTCGATGCCATAGAGGAGGTAGCGGAGGACCTAGGTCTCGAGACAGTTATTACCCCGGCGATCGTCGCGGACGTGGTTTCGCGCTGGCCGGACCGCGTCTCGGCGATCATCGGTAACCTACGCGATATCGTCGACTACGTGGAGAGCAAGGTGAGGGAGGCGCACGCGGTAGCAAAGAAGATAGCTTCGCTAGCCGCGTACCTACCGTGAGGTGAGACGATGGCTGAGCCCAGCCACGATCTCGTGGAGATCGTGAGGAGCGTGCTGGAGGAGGTGTTCAAGAGATTCGAGAGGAAGAGGATCGATATCTTTTCGAGGGTAGAAAGGATCGTTAAGGAGATAAAGCACTACGAGAAGGTTGTTGGATACGAAGCCGAGCTCGCTATCCGCTGTCGCGCTGGCTCGGCGTGCATCGAGAACAAGGTTGAGGGATTGATAGACGAGGGACACGTTAGAGGCGAGATCGATGGCATCAGGATCAGCGTTGCTCCAAGCAAGCTAGAGCTATGCATCAACGTGGACGTTCCCAAGGATCTCAGATCGTACGTGCTCGTCGTAGCCGATTTCAAGTCCGTGGAGCTTCGGCGCTGCATCATCGGCAACATCCCTGAGTACTTGGGGGAGACCGTCCAGATGCAGATCGGGGGTAGCCTTCAATTCGAGCTATTCGCCTCTAAGGGCATGGAGTACGCCTTGGTGCAACTCAACGTCTATGCCAGGATCCTAGAGTACATGAGTCGCACCGAGATGTTTGACAAGCACGTTTCGGGTCCCGAGGAGGCGGCCGAGCTCCTGGTCGAGCTCGTTAAGAAGATGATCGAGCAGACGGGAGTTGGCACCGATCCCAGGACCGTTATCGAGAACACCGTTGCTAGGTGGCCCGAAGTAATCGATAGGCTACCCGACCTCCTCGACGAGATCGAGAACATCGTTAGGATCACAACGTCGAGGATCGCACCCATAGTTGGTAAGGTGGTGAGGTTGGCGCGGTTCCTACCATAGGATTTGATGGCGTCTACTTTCACGCTCTCGATACGCTCGATTGCTATTCGTTCTAAGTAAACGCTCTCGATCGGTCGGCGCCTTAATCTAGGTTCTCGACTCCACGTTCTAGGTTGAGACGACCAATTCGCTGTTCTCGATCCGTATCCCCGCGCCCTCGATTTTGTTGCGTCCAAGAGCTTCGCTCTCGATGGTGGCACGCCTACTCTGACGCTCTCGGTATTTGTGCGCTTCTTTACTCATGCCCTCGGTTAGCGATCGAATTCCTACGCTCGCCCTCGATGTTCGGGCGACGTTGAATCAGTTCTCGAACCATTACCGTGCTCGACCCGCGTCCTCGATTCTATATCGTGGACCTAAACGGACGCTCTCGATTCGCACCGTTCTTCGCGTCCCTACCCGCGACGCTCCTATAAAAGCCTTGTGTGTCTGGAGACACCCCAGCGCTTTTCAACCGTGAACCGAGCCGAGGAGCGGGGAGTTGAATGAGTCTCGATCCCCTCAGGGAGTTCGGCAGACGGGCGTGTAGGCATCTCGATTCCTTCTCTAGGGTCTGTAGCATCCTCGAAGAGATCATGGAGACGAACCCCAGGATCACCGTGGATAGTCGCGACATCGCCGGTCGCCTAACGCTTTCGGGAGTGTTCGATCCGCCCAAGGGATCGGTCGAGATCGATGGTATCGAGGTATCGTGGGAAGTGCACGGAGGGTTCGTGACCATTATCGGCGTCACCAAGAGCGAGGAGACCGGTCTACCGAGCAATATCTCGGCGACGTTCTACCGCGACTCGGTGATGCTCAGCGTGGAGCCAGATCTTACGGTGGTGCTCGACCCGGGAGCGCGCGCAATAACGTTCTGGAGAGGTACGCACCTCGCAACGATCCGTTGTACGCCGAGGATCGACGTCACTGCCAGCGGGTACCTCGACCCAGATCAGCTCGCTAAGCTGAGGAAGGTGCTTCCAGAGATAACCGAAGCAGTAGAAAAGCTGTCGAACATCATCGACGACGTGCTCAGCGTAGCGAAAACGATGGCAAGCCTCATCAAGCTCGCGCGACTCCTACCATGACCGGTTTCGAGCCGACTAAAGCTTTGTCCTCGATTAAGATGTGCGCTTTATACATGCTCTCGATAGTTCTTCGACTCTTGGAACGTTCTCCGCCCTCGCGCGACGGTTGCGGAGTAAAAAGCCTTGTGTGTCTGGAGACACGCTAGCGCTCGGGGCCGTGGATCCGCGCGATGACTTCGATCACGTTCCTCGTCCACTCGCTAGTGGATGCGAACGGTATCCGGATCACCTCGACCACGGGCTGGAGGTCGGCGAAGCTCTTGGATAGGAGGTTCCTGATGATCGTCGCTATCCTCTGGTCCCTCACCACCGCGACGCAGATCGATGCCCTCCTCTGCCGACACGTCTTCAGGAAGCGTACCGCGAAGTCGTAGTCGTCGTCCGGGAAGCCGTAGACCTTCAGAGCGTGGCGCTTGCTACCGCTGAACGCCTTCACGAATACGTCTCGAGACACACGTACGTTCATCCTCATCGGGGACTCGACGTAGAGAACCATCCTTGTACGCACCATCTTTTCTCATCCTCCGCCGGTTCGATTTGGGCTACGAAGACGTCCTCGATCGGACGCGCTTCGTCATCTCCTCGACGCACTCGTTGTAGCAATCGAGCCAGGTCACGCCATCGAGGAGCCTACACCTATCCTCGCACCACGCATCGACGACCCACTCGGCCACGGCCCTACCCAGTAGCTCCTCGACGCTAGCGTTCCTCGACCTAGCCACCTGGCTCAGAAGATCCATCACCTCGTCACCCAGCTCAACCACAACGCGCACCATATCCCGCACCCAAATTATGCATATTGCCTCCGGTTAAAAACTATTCACCCCGAGAGGAATGCATCAACATACAATTATCGTTGCCTACCGACGAAGAGCTTTCTAACATTGATTAGAACTACCTTTGCGTCTCCATCTATCTTTAGCTTGAATGGTCCTAGAACCGGTGGATCCAGTAGCTCCACCTCGTCTCCGATCATCGACCTCGGTGTTGGGCGTGGAATGGCAGCATCCTTAACGAACTCCACGGCTCCGCTACCAATAACCGCGACAGCGATGTACCCGGCGGGAACCTCGTCGCCATCCTCAGCAATGGCAAAGGCCTTCCCTGGGTAGATCGCGAGCTCGGGGACGTTCAGTATCCTAACCAGCTCCCTCTGGCTAGGCCTCCTCATCCACATCGACCAACTCCTCTTCCCATCCATAATCCTCGAACTCGTCCCACAGCTCGAATTCGTCCTCGGTTACCCTCCATTACCTACGTACATATCTACGCTCGAGATATATAAAGCTATGGTAGGCCTCAGACCCTAACCCATTTCTTGGCTCTTCGAGCCTGCTCGATCATCTTGGCGGCGGTCGGCGGATCCCTGTGACACATCTCGATACATGTCCTTATCGTCGCGAGGTCGTCGAGGATGTAGCACTCGTCGATGCACCTATCCATCGCTGGCACGATTCGCCTGGGCTCGATTCTTTTTCCTGGGCGTATGCCGTGGACCTCGAGCAACATCTCGATCCCCTTCCTGATCGCCTCGGACCTGCTCCTGTAGATCCCCATGCTGACGAGCATGTCTATCGCTTCGAGCACCTCCCTAGGAACGTTAATATGCACCCTCACCACGTCGTATCACCCTTAGCTACGTCTCGCGACATGTAAATCATCGCTAGGCCGTGCTAGGGCTGGTAGCCATCGGTTAGCCACCCCGCGACGATCTTCGTCAGCTCCTTCGCGTCTCCATGGGCTTCAACTCTATAGCATGCCCGGCGTGGCGTAAGGAGCTCGAGGACGGCGTCGCCCTTCAGAGCGGCGGCGAGCCTAGCCATCCTATCCTCTACCTCCATCGCGAAGCCCTTCCTATCCATCCCATCGCTGTTCTCCACGACCTCGCGGAGAGTAAGGCGGTGACCGAGCCTGGACTCCTCGACGACGATCTCGATCCTCGACACCCTCATAATCTCCCCAAACCGGTTACCTCCGTAGCTTATCAGTTTAGCTGAGGCTGGAATTGGTGGGACCGGTCGGCTCACTTCTTCAGCACCTCGATTATGTGTCTCGCGAGACTGTTCAGGAGCTTTCGTCCGAGCTCGTTGCGCGCCATCTGCTCGATGATGATCCTGAGCTCGACCTCGTCCGTCAGGATCTCGTAGCCCAGGTCCGTGAGGAACCTCAGCACGCCGTCGTACTTCACCTCGATTACCGTGCCCAGGCTCCTCACCCTATCCGTTCTGCGGTCCCTCAGCTCCACGCTACCACCCGAAGAGCTTCGATAGGAGGCCCCTCCTCCTGGCCATGGCCCAGAGGGGGCATCTCTCGAGACACTGCCTCTCTATCGATTCGAAGATCTTGCTGCGCTCCTCCTCGCTCATCTCCGCGAGGCTGAACGCGCTACCGACGACCTCGAGGAAGGTGTCGCGACAGTAGGCGCACACCTGGCCCGGGTCGAAGCGACACACGTCTATCCTGAACCACGCGCACCTCCTACCCCTCCAAGGCACGTAGCTCACCGTTCCACCCGGTACCCTCCGCGTCGCCGGGGCTAATAAGCGCTATGAAACATTTGGCGCGTAGCTACGGCAACATGCGTACGAGGACCGTTACGAGCCTGGCGTACCGCGCCCTGGTCCTAGCCATCGCGACGAACCTGCCGCTGAGGAGGTCCTCCAGCGCCTCCTTGATCGCCTGAAGATCGTAGCGCAGGATCCGGAGAAGCTCCTCGTCATCGATGTCGTACGCCGTGGTCAGCGACCCGTAGGCGCCGGGGTACCTCTCCCTGGCGTACTCCTTCCACCGCCTCGTCGTGATCACGATGTGCCTCTCCCCGCTCCTTCTATCGGTCACGATCTGCAGAACCTCGTTGCTCGCGATCCTCACCCCCACCCTCCTGTACTCGAACTCGGCGACCGCGATCCTCCTATCGATGACCTTCACAACGACCTGCTTCCCAACCATCAGCGGAGCGAGGGCCCTCTCGATCGCCTTAACATCGATCTCGGGAGCGATCTCCACGATCCTCAGGTCGAACCATCCCGGGGGCGCGAATATCCTGTACTCCTCCCCCTTATGCACGCAACAAAGGACGCCGCCCCCGAGCCACATCTTGGCATCGTACATCTCGCCGCGGAGCTCCTCGCACGCCTTCACTAGCTCGTCGCACACCCTAGCGATCTCGTCGAGGTCGAGCTCCTTGGGAACCCTCCTCACGAGCTCCATACACTGGCCGAGTAGCTCATCGACCTCCCTGCGAAGCTCGTCCAGCGAGCGCTCCGAACGCGACTCGCTCAAGGATCCGCACCTCGAGGAGGAATAACATCGCCGAGATTATAAACGCTAGCACCAAGGCGACGCCGATGATCTTGAGAAGCCCCGTGAAGAACCTCATCGCCGAGCCCGCGAAACGACCAACGGAATCGTTCGTCGGCTCCACATCCACGTAGCTACAGAAAGCGTTGATTAGTAGAAGCATGATGAACAGTAGACCGAGGCCGAAACCAACGATTAGGAGGGCGCACCTCATCGAGCTAAAAAGGGTTCGGAAGCTTATTTCCTCTGCGCCGTCTCGACGAGCCACCTCCACGTCGCGTCCCTGATCAGCGAAGCGTCGACCATGGTCTTGCCGGTGACGAGCTCTATCGGATCGATCATGTACGGCAGGTGGAGCTCGGGGTTCTGCGCCAGGTGGTACGGCAGGATCACGGTCCTGACCACGCCCTGGTTGTAGGCGTGGTACATCCAGACGAGCCACGCCGAGCCGACGAAGACCCTCACGATGTCGTGGATCGCGTTCTCCCTACCCCTAGCGTTCTCCCCGTACTGGGACACGTTCTTGTTCCACAGCATCTCGAGCTTCGGCACCTTGGAGAAGAGGCGCCTGCGATGCATCACTATCACGGTCCTCGCCAGCGGGTAGAACGTCTTCACGAACACGTTCTTGTGCACCTTCCCGTTCCTCAGCCTCACCGGCACGAACCCCATGTTGATGTAGGTCGATACCTTGAGCGGCTTCCTGTGGACCTCGGGGTGCGTCACCTGCGGCGGCAGGGCTAGGAACGGAACGAGGCATAGCCTGGGGAGAATCGTCGACGCCAGGAACAGTCCCGGCACGTAGTCGTGGGCCATGCACCACCCGAGCGCCTCGCCCTCGATCTCGGCCAGGCGCTCCCTTATCGCCTCGACGCTCCTGTTCCTATCGTCTATCACGTGCCTACCGATATCGTCGGTGTAGACGCTCGGCAACCTCCTGATGTCCATCGTCTGCATGCTCTTCCTGAGGCACCTGACCCTCTTCGTAAGGCCGTAGAACCGGGCTATCTCCTCGGGGCTCAGGACCAGGCGCATGATTCACACCAAGGGCTCTAGCGGATCCGCCCCTAAAAAGCTTATGTACCATATCAGCTCTTAAACCCGGGCCCGAGAGTAGGAATAGACTAGCGAGGGCGGTCAAGAAGGTCGTCGCATCACCGAGAGCGAAGACCTAGACGATGCCAAATCCGGCGCGCCACGTAGTCGGATCGAAATCGAGGACGACCCCGTAGCACGTAGATGGTTCGAGAACGTCGATTCAGCCCGATGAGAATCGAGAACCGAACCTCCAACTCACCAGTATCGAGAGCGTAGAAGGAGAACGTTTCAGCATCGAGGACCCGATTTAAGCCCCACGCTCGACCGAGAGCACATGTAAAAGCGACGTGATATCGAGAACCGCTTATCACTCCACGTGCCATCGAGAGCATGCACACAGTCAACGATACATCGAGAACCTCACGGTAGTCGGACTAGGTTCGACCTCTCCTCCCCTTCATCAACATTATTGCCCCGATCATTCCCGCGACGATCGCCGCGCCCTTGACTACCGTCTCCCTGCTAACGCCTACCTTCGTCTTCCTCTCCTCCTTCCCGCGAGCCGGAGGCGATGGAGGTAGCGGGGGTGTAGATGGTGGAGACGGTGGAGTTGGCTGGCCGGGCGGGGACGGTCGCTCGCCAGAAGGTGGCTGGGGCGCGGCCCCCACGACCCTGATCCTAACCACGTTGGTCTCTATGGTAACCATGATCCCCTAGAAGGAGTGGGAGAAAAAGGTTGATAAGGTTTGCGCCCGGAGCCAGGGGGCTAGCCACACTCGGGGTAGTCGTCGGGTACCTTGGCCCTGAAGTGCTTGCCCGTGGCGGGGTCCAGGAAGACGCCGATCTTCACTCCCTTCCTACCCTTCGGCGCGAGGGTCCATACCTTCTTCGGTACCAGCTCCTGTACCTCTCCGGACGGGGTTCTGACACGTACTGGCTGTGTGCAGGCTACCATGTGCGACACCCGTAGCCTCCATCGGTGAGGGGGTTAATAACCCTTTATTTACATCGGTTATGTATAAAGCCTTGAGCACCCTCTCCGCGACGCTCCTAACGATCCTCTCGAGAACGTCGGGGTGAACCGCTATGAGGTGGCGCTCGGGCTCCCTCGTCACCGCGCCACATATCCTACACCTTCGTACCCCGTTAGATTCCTCGAAAACTGGCTCGACCTCGAGGAGCGCGGGCACCGCGATCGATACGAGCCTCCTGGCCCGGTTTATCGATCCGCACCGCTCCCTTATCCTCGCTATGACTGTGCGCATCCTCGACCTCTTGACGCCGGTGATGTACTCGACCACGCTCGGCGACTCCCCGTCGGCGTACATCTTGGCGGCTCGAAGGAGCGGGGTCTCGCCTACCAACGCCTTGACCGCGAGGTACCTGACCGCGTCCACCAGGTCCTCCAGCTTCATCTCCTCGATAGCCACCTCTTGATCCACGATACCGCGAAGAGTAGCCCGATCGTTAAGCACAGCTCGAGTACCATGGCCTTAGCCTTGTTCCTGAGGAAGGTTTCCAGATCCATCGCTCGGCCCAGAAACGCTTTTCACTGCCCGCCTTTAAATCCTTTACCGGTGGGGCGCGTGGAGGACGTCTTCGAAACCATAGAGCGCATAGTGCGCCAGATGGATAGGAAAATGATGGAGGCGCTCCGCAGGATCGAGGAGGAGACCGAGCGCACCCTCAAGCTACTGGAGGAGATCGCGTGCAGGTACGAGATCCGGGAGACTGAGGACGGGGTCGAGGTACTGATCGAGGTCCCGGGCATACCCAAGGAATCGATCAAGGTCTGGGCGTCCGGGAACATTCTCAGGGTCGAGGGATGCCACGAGGATAGGAAGGTCAAGTGCACGATAATGCTACCGCCCACGCTCGACGTCGAGTCGACCACGGCTAGGTACAGGAACGGCCTCCTGATCGTTCGCGTTCCTAGGAAGAGGATGAAGGAGGTGCCGATCGATGGCTGAGGGTATCCTGGAGGAGAGGATCAAGAACGTGGATGAGCGTCTTGAAAGAATTGAACGCATTCTCTTCGGCAACTCCAACCCCGGCGAATCGATCATCTCCCGCCTGGCCCGAATGGAGGAGAGGATGAATAGAATGAACGAGAAGATCGACGCGCTCTCGAGGTGGGTCAAGACCGCGCTGATGATTATATCAGGGTTCCTGGGCGCCGTCCTTACGGTGTTGGGCCACCTGCTGAGCTAGCGCCCGTATACTCGGTAGATCTATCTCTATACCCGCCGCGGCGCTTATCCTCGTGCCCGAGAGCATGGCTCTGACCCTCTCCTGGGCGACGCTGATGGCTTCGCTAACGATCTCGCGAACCATGTGCCTGGTCTCGGGGCTCGCGACGATCCTCCTGATGGTTCTCTTCCACTGCCACATCATGAACTTTGTCGCGAGGTAGCTACCGATGGCTACGCCAAGCACCAGCTTCGCGACGTCGATCAGGATGGACACGATATCCATGTCGTCACCCCGCCATGGCCTTCTCCAGTAGCTCGTCTAGGTGCCTGCTGTACTTCCTCACCTCGAGCTTGATATCTATCCACTTCCTCCTGCATATCGGTGCGAACATCGTGGAGACGAACGGCAGTATCCATCCCTCCCCGCCGAACGCCTCGTACAGCTCGTCGACTATCCTCGCGAGTAGCGGTGCGAGCCTCTTCACCGCCTCCTTGCCGCGCTCCACGATTATTCGCTCCAGCCTCTCGTGCATCACTATCGCCATCTTTCTCAGGACCCACTTCCTACACTCCTCGGGGTTCCTGAGCTCGTCGAGTAGCGCCCTGATCGCGTTCCTCATCTCCTCGCTGATAGCCATGCCGGCGATCCTCGACTCTATCTCGTCTGCCTTCCTCCTCAGGTAGCTGACCGTCCTCTCTATGGCTTCGTCCACGCTCATCCCCTCGAGGATCGCGTCGATCGTGCCCACGAGCTTCCCATCCCTCTCAAACACCAGCGGCACGCCCATGACCAGCGACACCGTCGTCGCCGTCCTGGACCCAACGTTCGACGCTATCTCTTCGCACACCATCTTGGCCAGCCTCTCCTCCTCGCTCCTAGGCTCAACGATGTTCCTCGCAGCGAGGCAACTACCCATGAAGAACGCGTACTCGAGGGCGCCGATCACGATGTCGTCCACCGTCGTGTTCCTGGCCCTGGCCAGCGGTAGGTAAAGCAGATAAAGCTCCCTAGCGAGCCTGGTCCACGCGCGCGGGTTGGGGTACTGCTCGTCGGGTCCCAGCGCCGTCGGCGGCAGACCCTTGGTGGCGACCCATCCCTGGCCCTCGGCCTCGAGGCTGATTATCATCATGAGAACGGACTTGGCCCACGCATCGCCGTAGCGCCTCTCCATGTACCTCCTCCAGTCCTCGATCGTGGGCGGAATGACGTTGAACACCTTGAACCTCTCGTGTAGTGGCGTCGGTAGCTTCCTCGCTATCTTGCTGTGCTCCGGGCTGTTGCCGGCCGCAACGATGATCACGCCGGGGTCGAAGTAGGTGAAGCCCGCCTTCCTATCGAGGACGAGCTGGTACGCGGCGCTCATTACGTCCTCGCGCCTAACGTTGGTGAACTCGTCGAGGAACAGCATCCCCGGGCCCGCGGCGAGCATCTTGGCCCACGCGAAGGGTACGTAATCCGAGTACTTCTCGCCGACGAGCCTCGGTATACCCATGAGGTCGGCGGGCTCGACGCTGGTGAGCCTGAGGTCGACGAACAGGAACGTCCTGAGCCTCTCGGACGTGTGCTCGCTCATCGAGGCGTACATCGTTCGCTCCAGCTTCGCGACGTCGACGAAGTTCAGGCCGAACTTCTCCGCTATCCTCCTCGCGGCCTCCATAACGCTCTCGGACTTACCGATGCCGGGCGGGCCAATGAATAGGAAGGAGGGCACGGGCTCCACGATCTTCCTCAGCTCCACCCAGAGATCGTAGTATCCCAGGCTCCTCAGCCTAGCCATCTCCTCCTCGACGCAACGCTCGAAGTCCTCGCGTCCCCGACACCTGTGCTCGGCTATCGTCCTGATGCCGCGCTCGATGTACTCGCCGAGCTCGCTACACCTCGGCGATCCACCGGCGCAGGCGGCGAGGGCGAGGTAGGGACCGAGGTACTGCTCGGCGTGGGCCACGAGAAGCTCGACGACCTCGCTGGGCCTGAGCGACCTGACCGGCGTCACCGCCTCGATGACCGGCATCCCATCGATTATCTTCACCACCGCTATCCAGCCAACGATGGGCATCGCCGCGCGTAGCAGATGGATCAGCCTACCCATTCCAGGCCCCCTAACGAGCAGCGCAGAAGCGATTAAAAAGCTTGCACCGATGGATGACACGGTGAGCTTCGTGGCGTGGAAGGAAGCGTTGGTACAGGAGCTCGCGAAGGTCTACGGCGAGTACCTGATATGGGAGCTGGTCGCTAGGAGCCACCTCGCTAGTGGCAGGATCGACGACGTCGAGGGCGCGAGGAAGTTCATCGAGAGGCTCAGGGAGTGGAGGAAGAAGATCAAGGAGTGGATCGTTAAGTTGCTCGAGGCGCCCGAGCCCGAGGTCAGGGAGGCGGTAAGGGAGCTGATGACGTGGACCTTCACCAGCTTCGGGAGGGCTAGGGAGGGTTACCGCCTCGATATCTTTACCGTGGTCGAGGTCCTCATGATGTTCTTCGTCGGCGTCGAGCCGCCTCCGAGGAGCGACATCATCGCGGCGACCGACGGAAGGAAGCTCTACCTCAACCCCGCGCTCAGGATCCTTGGAAGGAGCAACGCCGAATTCGTCGGGATCCACGAGGGCATGCACAACGTTCTCGCCCACCCGTCGAGGGGCCAGATGGCTAGGGACCACGAGCTGTTCAACGTCGCCGCCGACGTCATCATCAACGAGATCATCAAGGACGCCGGGCTGGGCGGCGACCTCTTCCCCGGAGCCGTGGGGGCGACCTTCGATAGGATCGCGGGGTTCCTCAGGTACGTCTGCCTCGTGCCCGAGGACGAGATGATCAAGCGCGAGGAGCTGGGCGTCAGGATCGACGAGCTGGGGCTCTACAAGTGGCTCGAGGCCAAGTTCCATCGCTACTGCTCGCAGGTAAGGGTACCCAGACCGGGCAAGTGGGTGGAGGAGGAGGCTAGGGGCATCCCCGTACCCGTGCCCATGCCTAGGGAGGGCGAGCCCCTACCGAAGCCCGGGGCGGTTCCCAGCAACGATATCAAGGAATCGAGGGAGACGAGGGAGGCGGCCGAGGCCAAGAGGCTCGCCACCGCAAGGCAGGCTGCAAAGAATGGGGCGGCGCACCTGGCCGGTCTATTCCTTCAGGACCTCGAGGTCAGGTTCGACTGGCGCGAGATACTTAGGGAGGCGTTCGGCTCCGTCGGAAGGCGCCCGCTATCCACGTGGCTCAGACCATCGAGGAGGTTCCCCGCGTGGCCGGGAACGAAGTGGGTTGGCCAGCCCAAGGTGGTGGTCATGGTCGACGTGAGCGGGTCGGTGATAGACTACGACGTGCACAAGTTCTTCGCGGCGATCAGGAGGTTGATGCATGAGTACCCCGAGGTAAGGCTACTGGTCTACGCGTGGGACACACAGCTGTACGAGCAGTTCGATTCGGAGAGCGGCGAGGATCCCGAGGAGGCGCTGAGGAGGCTAAAGATCGGCGGGGGAGGAACCGCTCTTAAGACACCGCTGAAGAGGGCGCTCGCCGACCTCGAGAGCAAGGATCTATCTCTGGACGAGTCGACGAGCTTCGTGATCTTCACCGACGGCGAGATAGCGGACGATGGCGATCCCGAGCTAACGGACCTCCTACGCTACGTAGCGACGAACGTTGGTTGCGCCGCCCTGATCTTCACCGTCAGGAACCCGCGATCGTTCGGACCGGAGTGGGTAAAGGTCCACCTGGTGGATCCCTAGGGATTGAGTATCACGATCTTTTTACCCTTGGGCGGCTGGGGCCTCGGAGCCACCGGGGGCGACGCCCTCGGGGGCTTCCTCGGAGCGATCGGGTAGGCCCACCCGGGTCTTCCCGGCCCGGGCGTGCCCCTCCTAGGCGGAACCCTTACGTACGGCGGCGGAGATGTTGCCCCTCGACCGAGTGCCTTGGCCGCGACGTAGCCGATGAATGCCCCGGCCAGTAGCGCGAGGATGGTTTCCGTCCTCACTCCGATCCCCGAGGATGCGGGGCTTCGAAGCCTTATTAACGTTGCACCGGTAGCCTCGCCGTCTTCTTTCTATTCTTTCCACGAATCTGATGGCACTCGAATGCGTAGGGGCAGAAGCGACACCATCGTCCGGGCTCGGGCCTCGGTGGCTTCATCTCCTCGAGGGCGCGACTCAGCGTCTTGGCGCGCTCGATAGCCTCGTCCAGCGCCCTCCTCCTGGGCGCGACGAAGAATACCTTGGTCCTGTTCCTGGGATCGCGCGAGAAGTAGACTATGATCCCGTGCCTGGCGCCGAGCATCGCCATGTAGATCCTTATCTGCTTGACGTGGTCCTCGTACGGCTCCTCGGGCACGGTATTCACGAACTTGAACTCGGCAACCACGTCGAGGTCGGGATGATACGCGTCGACCCTTCCGCACAGCTTCACCCCGTCCCTCTCGACGCACACCAGCTTCTCCACGAGCCAGCCGTGGAACTCGAGGGCCTCGGCCATGATCCTGTGTCCCTGGACCCCGAGCAACAGCGAAACGACCTGGGGAACGCACCTGGGCTCGACCCTAGCCATGTAGCTGTAGAGCAGGCACTGAGTAACCTCGGTAACGCTTATATGCTTCGGATCGCTCCTCGGAAACCTCGTTCTCTCCCATACCCTGCACAGCAGATCATCGAAGTACTCCGCATTTAGAATCATCCTGATGTCGCTCACGACATCACCGCGACCAGCGACCCAGCCAAGCTTAAAACCCTTGGAGACCCCCGAAACTGTCAGGGAAAGTACATGGCCAGGCGCAACACCTCGGCCAGGACGACCGGTCATCGCAGATCCTACGCAGGTGCCTCTGGTTGTCCGGGCTGGAGATCGGCTCGACGATCTCCTCGATCAACCTATCCATCGACACGATCCCACCTCATGGTAGCATCTTCGCGTATCCAGAGACGAGCTTAATCGCCTCGATCTCCCTATCGAAGATCGTCTCGACGCGTTTCTTCGACAAGGAATTGACGAAGCTCTTAGCCTTCGTAACCAGCTTCGTGGACCTCTCAACGATGTCGCGCGGAACGGTACCTCTTTCGGGTATCCATATACTCATCCTGTCGTCGTAGCGGTACTCAGCTATAACGATGAACGTCTGCTTGGATGGGTCGTAGCGCCAGAACCTTACGTGGACCCCCGTGGTAGTGACCCTCGTAACCTCGTCGACGTGTAGGTAAACCGTGTAGATGCTGGCGTCCCTCAGGGCCACGTCTATCGCGAGCCAGTTCATCGCCTCGAGGCTCAGTGTCATACCGTGGTAGCTCACGTGGATACCATCGAGGAACGTGGCCAGCGGAGCATCGGGGTAGTCCAGGGCGCCGGCGAGAACCGTAATCTTAGGAGGTAGGTACTGAGTATATACGCCGATCATCATCTCGTCCACGCCCAGCTCGCGACACACCTTCTCCACCAGCTCCTTCCTACGATCCTCGAACACATCGGCAAGCTTATCGATCCTATCCTTGTTCTTCTTAACCTCCTCAACGATGCTCGCAATGGTGCCGAGCACCCCGTTCACGTCGATCATAGTAGCAACCTCACGGTAGGAGTCTTCCTCCTACTACTGCTACGAGTAGGTACGATATTTCCTCCCTGATTATTCTCTCGACATCGTTCCAGACCATCGTAGAGATGAAGCTCTTGGCTCTCGACGTCGCCGATAGGATCATCCTGGCTAGGTCGGGGTCGAGCGAGCCATCGATTATTGGGCGGTCCTCGTACATGGACCAATCGATCACGAACACGCGTTGCCACATGTTGTTCTCCAGCCTCGATACCGCTACGCCCTTTCTGCCCCTGGTCGCCTCGAACACGCTCACGTTATACTCGTCGCCGACGATGAACTGCACGACCTCAATGCGGTCGCAGTTGCGATCGCAGTCGATCTCCACGAACGGCGTCGCCCGTAGCCAGTAGTGCCACGGCGGGTTCGACCAGACGTCGATGTCCACGAACAGGGCGACGTCGTTGACCCTGTAGATCTTCTCGAGGAGCGGGGGCCCGTACGCGTAGCCGAGCTTCACCGAGATCGACGGAGGCACGACGATGTACGAACCCTCGGCGTCGCCCACAACAACGTCGTTCTCCGAAACGCCGAGCTTCCTCGCGACCTCCCGAGCTATGTCCCCCATCATCGACTCTATCTTGCGACACATCTCGAGTATCTTGCCCTCCCTAGTCTTTGCAACGTCGAGAACGCTCGTAACCTCCTCGTACCAGCCCCAATCGATCTCGCTCACGCCACCGCCCTCATCCCTATCGCATCGAGGGACTATAAGCGCTAGGGCAACAGCCTTCCGAGGCTCAGCAACTTCTTCATCTGGGGAACCATGACCTGGCTAAGGAGGTTCATGGCCGATACGTAGTCGATACCCCTGACGAACTCGAGCATCGTCTCCACCAGGTCGTCGAGGGGAAACGGCGACTCTCTCGACGTCGTTGGGGTCATTATGAACGTGGGCCTGAGCTCCCTACCCCTAAGCTCCTCGACGACGAGCTGCCATGCACCGTCCCGCCCGATCCTCACGTACACGCGCGTATTGTCGCGGGGAACCGCCTCGACGATAATGAACCTGCTACCATCGGTCTCCGCCTCGGTTACATCGATCCAGTAGCCCACGGCCATGTATCCGGGGACCCACGTAACCGAATCGATGTACAGATCGTGGAACCTGACCAACACCGGATCCATCTCGAAGTCGTAGATAACGACCACGGGAGGTAGCGCCGCGTGGACGTTTATGGATAGGAGAGGGATCCCCAGCTCGCTGGATACCTGCGACGCGATGCTCGCGTTATAGTAGATCTCAACCGTGGTTATGTCCTCTATTAGTCGGTCCCACGCAGACACGACCTCCTGCGCTATCTCCTCGATCCTCTCCCTCAGCCCATCATGCTCTCGAGACATGCCTTGTAACACCTCTCGTACTCGTCTCGATCCCTAGCGTAGGCGCTACACAGCTCGGTACATACCCGCTCGATCACGTTCTCGACCTCCTGGTCAGTAGTAGGAACAGCGTTACGCCCCCCGCAACGGCTCCCCCAGCAATTAGCACGGGAAGCACGTAGCTCATCCACGGCGGCGACGATGGCGGCGATGGTACCCCGTGTCCTCCGCCGGGAGGTGCGCCGGCGCCTCCGTAGATGTTGTACGGAGCATCGTACTCGTGGATCTTGGTACCGTCCCTCCATACCTCGACGTGCATCGTGTAGGAGCCCGCGATGCTGGGAGGCTCGTGTATCGGAACGGCGATGACTAGCCCGGGCGACGACAGCTTGACGTTCTCGAGCTTGACCCTCGCCCCGCCCGGAACCCTCTGGAAGTACACGGTGTAGCTACCCTCGTACCCCGGATCGCAGTGTATACCTATCAGTACCTGGCTCCTGTGACACGCAACCACGCCGTCGGTCCTCTCCTGACCCGTCTCCAGATCCTTGTACCACACCCTATCGATGTAAACCCCCACCGGCTCGATCCTGTCCTCTAGGGGCTCGAAGCTCATCCACCTCCCCGATCACCGTCGTCGCGAGCGTTTATATGCTCTGAGCTCGTCCAGTAGTGGCCCGAGTATCCTCGAGATCGATACCGCGCCCCTCGGATACGCGGCCTTCCTCCACCACCCGCACGACTTGATCTCCCTAACTACGCGCAGGTTGAAGGGATGGTCAATTACTATCAGCCCCAGGTCGTAGCGCTCCGCGAGCTCCGCGGCGATGTCCGGGCGGCCGCCGCACATCGATGCGTACGCGAGGTTGAAGGGGTAGTACCCCGCCCTCCTGTAGTACCATACCTTGCCCTTGACCTCCTGGTCCGCGATGTACTCGTCCTCTCCATCCCTGCAGAACCACGGCTTGACCTCCACCGCCACGTACCCGTCGCTCCGCTCCCCAACGATATCGATGTCTCCCCACGCCGTCTGGACCTCGAGGTACGCATCGCTCACCAGCCCCTCCGAAACCATCGCGCCCGCGACCAGCACGTGAAGCAGTTGCTCGTTGCATACCGCCTCCATTACCGGGCCCGGCACGCGCCCCACGCCACACGGTAGCGGGAGCCTGAACTCCCTAACGCTCTCCTCGTCGTCGAGATCCACGACCACGACCCGCGTCGAGCCGACGTCCACCGGCACGTCCGAGTAGATGTACCTGAAGACCGCGACCAGCTCCCCGTCCTCGACGTCGAGCATCAGCGCCCCGAACCCCTTGACGTAGCTCGGGACCCTCAGCACCAGGGCCCTTCCACGACCCCACCGACCGACGATCACGCCGCGCCTGCCGAAGGCGAAAGCCTTGAAGAGCCTACCCCTTAGCACGACGATTGCCCTTCTCCTCGAAGCTCTCATAGAGGCTCTCCAGCAGGCCCTTGATCTCCTCGTAGCTCATCTTGGGATCCTCGAGCATCCTGACCAGCGCGGGGCTGGCCTTCACGCCGAAGAGAACCATGGCAACGTAGTCGTAGAGAGCCCTCTTACACATGTTGCCAAGGGTATCGCTTTCGGCCGCATCGAGCTGAACCAGCCCGCGCTTCTCCAGCGCCATCCTCAGCCACATCTCTAGTCGCTGAGAGATGTATAGGCTCGCCCTCACCTTTCGAGGCATTTACACCTCCCAGAGAACGTGTAAAGTAACAGGTTAAAAACCTATCGTTCATTCGTACTCCACGTGTATGGACCAGGACCAGGTGCCGAAGCAGACGATCTCGAGAACCGTTCCGTCCTCGAGCACGATATCGATGCCGTCGTCGTCCGCGCGGACATCCTTGATCCTCTTGCCGACGAGCCTCGGGGCGTCGCGCTTCATCTCCTCCCTAATGAGCCTCCCCATGAGCTGGTTGGGATCGAAGACGGGCATGATCCTCGCCCTGGCAACGTGGGAGAACACGCCCAGCTCCCTCTCGTCCCTTACCCTAGACATGGCAAACGTGTTCTCGCCCAGGTAGCACACCGCGATACCTCTCTCGGGGTCGTAGAAGGGTGTCGCGCACACCTTCCTTAATTCATAAACGTTGTCGACCCAAATTATCAAACTCCCACCGAGACGCACCGCGACGCAGAGCTTAATAAGGCTTGCTGAGAAGCCGAGCACGGTGTAAGCGTGGAGCTCACCAAGGAGGACACCTGCATGGTGTTCTGCGCGCTACAATGTAAAGACGTCGTGAACCAGGACCTATGGAGAGAATGCATCAAGAAATGCCTAAAGAAATGCATGGAGGAGAGCTAGATGATGTTAAACCTCGTGCTTAGGTAGCGGGTTATGAATATCTTCTTCCTTCTTCTTGGATCGGTCGGTAGTATCGATATCTTTTTACATACTAGCATGCTTCCGTAGCTTCTCGATATTACCACGCCAGCGCCAGGAGCTGAGACCCACATCCTTTCTCCTTCCTTGCTAATAACGAATAGATTGAACGGGTAGTACCCTATGCTCTTGAAGTAGTCGGATATCGAGCCGTAGTCATGGTAACCGTACTTGACGTCGAAGACGTAGAGGTTACCGATATCATCGAAGCATATAACGTCTATGTCTCCGATTCGTTCGTAGTCGGCGACATCGGTGATGCACTCAACGAATCTATCGCGATACATGCCGTGTATCGTCACCGCCCATAGGAAGTGATTAACGGGCTCCATCAGCATTATCGTACGGAGGATCCTATCCATCAATCTATTGACGTACCTTCTATCGACTACCCTGACCAACGCCTTCCTTAACTTGCCGATACCATCGATGCTCGTGTAACCCATTACCTGGGTGGGAACCCTGAACGATAGGTAGGTCGAGGTAACCGGATGCCTGGTCACGCCTACGTCGCCCTCCACGTATACGCTTCTAAAGAGCTGTATCGATACTTTGACCTCGCTACGCTTAGCTACGAGGTAGGGGGTATAGGCAACGATGACGAAGTTCACGAACTTATCGTCGATCTTGACCGAGACAGTATCGATACCGTATGTTCCCTGGAAGAACCTGGATCCGTCCTCTGTTAGGGCGAAGCACCTAGACACAGCGTTCTTGGCTAGCTTCCGAGGATGGACGACGTACCTCATGATCTCGCCTCACGAGCAGACAGATGGATCGACTTCAAAGATGCATCGCGTGAGGGCCCTGTCGTTGAGCTCGTCGATGTCCGTGGGAGCCACGGTTTCGTCGCACTTGGTTATTACGAGTATGCCACCGACGATAAGGGTCTTGACGGCGTCCTTCAACGCGTTGTATCTCTTTCCGAGCTTTCTCGATATCTCCCTCATCTTTATGGGTTTGCCCTGCTCCCTTAGCTGGCACGCTGCCCGGATGATTCTTGATAGGAGGGGGTCGAGTTGCATCGATGTTCTGAGACCCATCGATTCCATGAACGGTAGCAGGGCTAGGACGAAGCCCTTGGCTAGGTACATCGATGGTACCGATACGTAGACCGCTCCGTCGTCCCTCCCGATGATCGTGGGCGCACTCTCGATCTCCATGATCTTGCCTAGCTCGTCGGCCGCGGTCTCTAGATCGATCTCTCCCTTGATGAAGGATACGACGGTGTGCATCACGGTGTCCCTTATCCTCAGCGCGGGGTCGATATCCGTCTCTCGACACAGGTTCCTGAGGCCGTCGCTCGTGATCCTCTCGAGCTTGGGAACGAAGCCGTCGATCCACGACTCCATCTTCGATGCCAGGGACTCGGGATCGCTATCCATGGCATCGATCTTGAACTCCTCCTCGGCCCCGACGAGCGCGGTCTCCACCACGTCGTTGAGGGCCAGGATCATTGCTAGCCTAATGGTCTGTTGCTGGACGTGCGCCACTATGTCTCCAGACACACTTCCGGTGGTCAGGATCGAGACTATTCTGGCGAGGTCGAAGAACTTCTCGTTACTACAGATCCAGAGCTTCCACTCGAAGCGTCTGAGGAACATGAGCTCGGCGGCCACGGTGCGCCAGATCCTCAGGGTCTCGATGGGGTTCCTCGACTCCTTGAACATGTTTATCAATCCCTTGGTGGTAAGCACGATGAATCGCCTAAGTATGGCGGGGTCTATCGCGTTCCTAACGTCGTCGAAGTCCTCGGGCGTGGTGGTGGCGAACACGACGAGCCTCGAGGATGGTGGTACCTCGATCATCTTCTCGTGGCGTATCCTCGAGAACCTTATGGGTTGCCGATCGTAGGCCATCTTCCACAGCTCAACGACTCCGCTGAGGTACTCGCCACTACGCTTGGCCCTGAGTATTTCGTGGACCTCGTCCGCTACGTGAACCACGGTACCGTACTCGACGAGCTCCCTCGCCAATCCCTCTCGAGACGGTCTGTGGGTCCTGCCTATAGGCACGCCCATGGATACGAGCCTGCCGGCGGCGTGGGTGATGGTCGAGGACTTTCCGCTTCCGGCGGGGCCAACAACCATTATGTAGATCGTTGACTTGGATCCCGCCTTCAGGTTGATCGCCTCCGCATCCGCTGACGCACCCACGAGGGCGAGCGACGAGTATAGGGCGACGTTCTTCGGAGCGTCGGGTAGGTCCATCCTGATCGCCTGGTACATGAGGTTGGCCGGCCCCCTACCCTTCTCGAAGTATCGGTAGACCATGCCTTCACCTCGCGAACCTGTCTAGAGACATAGCGCCCGTTAGCCTGTGGATCCTCTCCAGGACCTCGATTATCGTCCTGGAGGTCTCGCGGGCGAGGGCAAGGATCTCGCGCCTCGTCATCCTTCGTACGGTTCCCACGATCCTTCCCCTGAGGTACTCGTCGCCTACGTCTAGGTCCACGATCCTGGCGCAGAAGCACTCGGCTCCGTCGCTCGTCTCGTTGATTAGAACGCAGACGTCGCTACCCTTCTTCAGGTAGAGGGCGGAGACCGGGTACGTCGGGAGACAGTCCCGGTGGAACTCGAAGACGCCGACACCGTTGTTAATAGCGTTGCTATCGAGGAGGTACCTAACGATCACGGCCTTGCTCGAGGCGTGGCTCGGTCGCTTGAACCTCCCCTCCTCCTCGTCGTAGAGCTCCGTCAATCGCTTGACAGCCCTAGCGAACAGCTCGCTGATCCTAGCCGAGGAGAAGAGCTCCTCGAGGATCCTTGCCGGAGGCTCGCCGCTGAGCACCCTCTTGAAGATCTCGTCGAGGTTCTCCTTGATTACCCGCGAAGCCTCGTACCTCACGATGCCCTTGACCACCACCTTGCCGTCGCTGGTCAGCCCGATGTAGTTCTTCTTGCCGACGAAGGCCAGCTTGACGAAGAGCTTCTCGAACTTAACCGATAGCTCGGAGCCAACGGTCCTGGAAAGGAACCTGTTTATAGCTTCCTCTATCGTCGCGGGATCGTCACCCTCGGAGAGTAGCACGAACATGCTATCGGTGTCGCCGTAGATCACCTTCCTCCCTATCACCGTCTCCACGAAGCCCCTCGTAATGTTGAATATCTGGTTCGCTCGGAAGAATATGTAGGACGACACCAGCTCGTTCAATCCGTTACCTCTACCCTTAGAGAACATGCCGTATATGGCGTTGGCAACGATCTTGACGGCCTGGTCCGCGACCTCGATCCCGAGCTCCTTCTTCATCCTCTTGGTTACCGCCCTCGCGGCGTAGAACCAGCTCATCCACTCGTGTATCGGCCCCGGCTCGGTACATACCCTCAGGCTGATGGCGCCCCTCGACGAGGCCTCGCTCTCTTCCTCCTCGTCCTCGTTGCTCGATCTTACGAGGTAGATCCTGAAGCCGTCGCGACACGGCCTCATGTTTATGGCGTCCACTCTATCGACGTAGTATATCGTTGGGTACAGCATGTTGAAGTCGAACACCGCCACGTTCTCGAAGAGCGAGTCGCCGGAGAACGATACGTAGACCTTGCTACCCTTCCTATATATCCCCAGCCCATCGACCAGCTCCTTTATTCCGAACCTCCTGCTCCTGAGCTCCAGCGCTATTCCATGCTTCCTCAGCAGGTAGTCGCAGAGAGCGTACTCGGCTAGGGCTCCCTGGCTCGGTAGCTCGGGTATGACCGACGGCGCTATGCCCGTCAATGCGTAGAGCATTAGGAGCGGCGGGAGAACGACCCTGGCGATCCTGGCGGTTAGCCTAGCGTCGGTCTCGGCGTACTTCAGGACCCTCTCGCGATGCTCCTTGTACTCCTCGAATATTCGGGTCCTATCGATGCTACCCTCGATCTCGAGCTCCTCCCTGCTCGCCAAGCCCAATATCTCTGCAACCGCATCTAGCGCCAGCCTAACGGTCGTGGGGAGACCGAAGCTCGAGCCGTGGGCGTAGAGAACCTCGGCCAGGTCTATGTGGGGGATCACGCGCGACCCGATGTAGCCCATGGTACTCAGGGTCTCGGAGAGGTCGGTTAGGTAGGACGTGAGGTACGGAATGTCGAAGTCCTTCGAGACGAACCCAACGATGTAGTTCGCGTCGGTCCTCTCCAGCACCTTCACGAAGTCGTGGACCTGATCCCCTTCGAGAACCACGGGCTCCTCCGACTCGTCGCCGAGCCTCGTCTCGACGTAGCTGACGAGGAACACCCTGTCGCCGGGCCTAGGGAACGATCCCCGTATCGATGGGGCGACCTCTATGTCGAACGCCAGAACCTTTACATCCTTGGACCTCTCAAATATGGTTCTCATCAGCTCGTAGAGCTCGTCGGTGCGGTAATGTAGCGGGAGCGGGATCTTGACACCGAAGAGCTCGTCGGCGAGATCCATCGATACCCTGGCGCGGTACCTTATGTTGGCCATCGATACCCTTCCACCCATCGCCTCGACCTCCCTAGCAAGGACCGGCACCTCCTTGGGGTGGCGGGCGTAGATCTTGAAGACTATGTACACCGGCTCGAAGACCAGTCGCCTCTCATCGAAGACGTACATCTTCACGTTCCTAAGCTCCTCGAAACCGACGCAACCGCTGGGCACTCTCGTGGCTAGGAACCAGGGTCGGTGGCCCACCTCGATCCAGGTGCCGTCCTCCCTAACAGCGATCACCCTACCACGATCCAGCACCACGTCTAGCATCCTCGATCACCCTCAGCACAGCCCTCCTAACCACGTCGGGATTCGAAAAAACCTTGATTAGGAAGGTATCCTGGCAATCCACCCTAGTACACATACCCAGTAGCTTATAGATGCAAGCACCCCTCGCGTCGTGTCCGTGCTCCTTGAAGAGGTAGGCCGTCGCGAAGTTCTTCTCCAGGTTCTTCATCGATCTCTCCACGGTTACCGAGCTCTCCAGAATCCTTCTCTCCAGCTCTCTAACAATGTCTAGCACCTCCTTACCGACCTCCCTGCTTACCCCGATCTCGGCGAGGGTCCTAAAGATGTGGTTCTCGACTATGGTCCACGTAGACCTCGGGTGTCTCCAGAGAGAGTCGCCGTACTCCGCGCTAAGGATCCTGTAGGGAACGATCCACTCACCATGTTCAATTCCTTCGATGACAGCTACGAACCCTTCGCACCCGAGCGCCTCGCCTATAGCCTTCAGGGCCCTCAGGGCGAGCCTTCCATCCCTTATCGCCGAACCTATCTTGAGCCCCAGCCTCGGCTTACCGGGCTCGCCACCGATCCTAACCTCTCCGTTGGTCTCGATCCTCCTAAAGTCCTTGAGGTTAAGCTCGCCACCGAGGATCTCCACGACGCGTTTAAGAACCGAGAGATCCTCGTCGTAGTACGTGTGCTCCAGCCTTACGAAGGATAGCCTGCGGTACTTGCTTATGATACCGTCTACCGTGAGCACGGTAGGGCAAACGTTGATCAACCCGTAGTTCCTGACATTGAACTCGCCACTCAGGTTGAGTAGCGGCCGTACCCTGAAGTCGGTGGTCATGGCGTTGGGAACCCTGACTATGGCGTGGAGCCCGTACCTCGATCCGTCTATCCCTACTCGCCTCTCGATGTAAACGAAGCTCCCGAAGTCGTTCACCAACCTTTCAATTCTTTGCTCGATCTCTGGTAGCCCGAGCTTCGCCCAGTCGTAGTCCACCGCAACCACGCCGGACATGCCGCAGACCACGGCTATCCCGGTCACGTTCCTCCACGGCCTATCCATCGACCTTATCCTTGCCAGGGTCACGCCCTCGAAGAACTCCCTATCCATTCTCTTAACTAGGTACATCTGGTAGGTCTCGCCCTTTATGAACGCCGGCTTCTTGTTGCTGAAGAGGGGTAGCACGTTCATGCCAGCCTCGTAGAGTCTCTCGGCCGCGTCGGCGACCAGCTCCTTGAGCTTCCTCAGCGTGGTCTCCGAGATGCTAGGACTCGAGTATGAAGCTCTCGACATCGGTGGCGTCGCCCCTCTCGCTGGCCTCGGATTCGCTCGCCTGCCTTTCAATTCTTTGCTCGACCTTCTCGGCCGGCGGCTCGGCCACGCTGGGCGCTCCGAGCTCCATCTTCTCGGCTAGCTCCCGAGCCATCCTTATTCTCGACTCTATGTCTACTCCCGTAGATTCGGTCGCCGCCATGCCGGTCGCGGTTGCGGAGACCTCGAGGTCGACCGTCACTATGCCCCGCTCCATGGTCCTGACCTCCTCGATGCCCATCGGTACGAAGGCCCTGATCATCTCCCTTACCGTACCCATGTAGGTCTCCCTAGAGCTCACCACCACGCCGCTGATAGCGAACTCGTCGATGCCCTGCTGGCTGAGGGCCGCGGTAAGCATCTGTACGTTGACGCTGGAGTTCGATGCTAGGACGCTCCTTACCTGGGCGCCGTCGGTTATGGTCAGGATGATGCCCTTGGGCGATACCCTGGCTCGGGTCCTGTTAATGTTGTAGAGCTTCATTCCGGGAGGTAGCCTGACCCTGCCCTTGTCAACGACCTCGGCGAGCCAAGTCAGGAACTCCGCCATGTCCCTCTCCTCCACGACCTCGTAGCTCAGTATCCTGGTTCCAGCGAGCTCCAGCCTTACCTTGGGGAACCTATCGCTCGCTCTGGATAGAACGTACCTCTCGCTGATATCCAGGTTCCTGGGAGCTAGGAGGTACCTGATGGTACCGTCGTCGTCTATGCAGGTAACGTAGCTGGCATTGCTCTTGTTAACGACGTCCATGACGGTGCACACCACGCTACCACCGATGGTCCGAACCCTGCCTATGCCAAGCTTCCTGAGGCTGTCCAGGTCGAGCCTAACCATTGCCTACCACCTCCATCAGCTCCCTAGCCACGTTCCTCAGAAGCTCCATTCCTTTATCGGTTATGTAGTACCACTTGCCGTCCCTAGCAACGTAACCGTCGCGCTCCAGCTTCATTATGTTGTACCTAACGGTACTCGGAGATATGTTCAGCTCCCTTCCTATCTCAGTGGTCGTCATCCGCCTCCTGCCCTTCGCCAGCACGCGAAGGATGTCGAGGTACGGAGGTAGCGAACCCACACGGGCCACCGGCAACCTTTCGCTCTCCGCCCCTTAAAAACCTTAGATCAGCAATCAATAGGTTCAGGTGCACCAGAAACGATTAGGTGCACCATTACATATCGAAAGAGCTGACTCCATTCAATCCCTTTTATTCTCAATTCGAAACCTTAGCATTTTTAAATCTTGCGATAGTGAACTCTTGCGCTATCGACACTCCCTTGACGGTGTCATTGACAACTAATTAAACCGTTCCTTGACGCTTTCATCAGGTTTACATCGTATCGTCGATACATTGATTAGGTGCACACATCTTTACGTAGATGAATGGTTATGTGCTATGTGTGTCAAGAAGCGCCAGTAGTGGGGGAGAGAAGGAGGCGTAGGTAATGTAGTAATGTAGAGAGAGTCTCTCCATTAATGGTTACATAGGTCTCTATTCTATATCGATATAGATGTATATAGATAGAATATATGTCGATGTATGTCGATGTACTGTCTAAGACCTGTCGAAGTACTGTCCAAGTTCTGTCTAATCTAGGTTTATAATGGATCAATATTGGTGAGAAGTATCTAGATATAATTGAATTAGGTCTCTATTGATTAGATTAGTGCACCTAATGACTCAACTCTTCTATTTGGTCTCAACTCTTTGTTGCTACCAATCTTGTAACGATGTAGAGTGGATCATCAGGTTACTTGGAGCGTGATAATACATTCAATCCTTGTTATGGAGGTTCTCGTAGCGGGAACTCTTATAGGGGATGATTTGTACTAACCTAGTTAACGCATGGTGCATGGAATCGAGTTGAATCGTTGTTCGCTTAGCGATGTAGAACCGGTTTTATCGCGGGTTAGCGAAACCATTCAATCCTTGTTATGGAGGGTTCGCGCGACGAAGGTTCCGGATAGTGCCATATGCGCAAACGCGATAACAATCGTTGGTGGAGAAGAGTTGAATCGTTGTGTGCACAGTTGTTGCAAAAAAGTGGAGTGTATAGAATTGAATGGTGCGGCCCTATATAAAAGTAGATACCGATCTATACCTCTTTAGGAATAGAAGATTCTAGAACCTTCCTGAGGTGCTTCGCGGCTAGGTGGATGTAGATCATGGTTGTGGCGGGGTTGAGGTGGTGGAGCCACGATGCTATGGTTGCGGGGTCGTGTCCCTGGGCCGCTAGGTTGGTGGCGCGGGCGTGCCTCAGGGAGTGGAAGGTGAGGTCGGGTCGCCCGATCATCTTGGCGAAGCGCTTGAACATGCGACGGATCATCTCGTGGCTCACCGGGAACATCCTCGGGTCGTCGTCCCTCCTCGTCCCGAGGTAGGCCTCGATGTGTCTCGCGACCCAGTCCGCGACCGGGAGCTCCTGGACCTCGCGCGCCCCGCCCTTGAGTTTGACCCGCGTTACCTTGATGGTCTTTGCCTGGGGATCGTAGTCCTCCCTCTTCAGCAGTAGTAGCTCCGAGATTCTGAGCCCGCACCAGTAGGCGACGGCGATCGCGGCGCGCTCCATAGGATCCACGAGCCTCTCTATCGCTCGCTTGATCTCCTCCTCGTCCAGCACCGGCGGCTCGCGACGCTTGAACTCTCGCGGGAAGGGCATGGTGTAGGCAAGGTCCTGCCTACCAACGAAGAGGAAGAACCTCCGAAGGGCGTGGGCGTACTTCGCCGCGGTCCGCTTGTTCCGGTACTGCCCAAGGAAGTTGACCACGTCCATGAGCGTGATCTCGTCGGTGTCCTTCTTGTCGCAGAACCTCGCGAACCTCTCGACGGTCTGCACGTAGTAGCGCGCCGTGGACGGGGCGCGGGATAGCTCGAGCCACCTGCGGAAGCCCTCTATCGCTTCGTCGAACCTCATTTCAGCACGCCCTTGTATGCGCGCCTGTGGAAGCCCTGCTCCGTTAGCTCGAAAACGTGGGCCGGCGACAGCGAGTAGAGCTCGTCTATCACCATGCCGCTCGGCGGGGTCTCGGGTATGCTCTCCAGCTCCTTGAGCGACTCCTCGAAGCACCTGCGGTTAGGGGAGTAGCCACACTTGAGTGCGACCATGACTGTCAGCGATGCCATGGCGCACGCCTCCTCCTCGTCCCCCGCCGAGGATAGGAGCTCCTTAGCTTGCGAGAACGACTTTATCCTGAGGAGGATCATCGCTCCGTGGAGCGCGACGTGCATGACCTCGTGAGCGATGACCGCCGCCCACTGGGTCGGGACCAGCCTAACGCCTCGGTTAAGGTAGATGTGCGCAACCGCGGAGCCGTCGTAGTTCGAGGTAACTGTGAGAGTAACAACGTTCTCCCTAACGAACACGGGAACGAAGTTGACGTACCTAACGGTTGCCAGCATCATGTGGCCCATGAGCGAGGAGACGAACGGTCCCGGGAACCTGCTGTCGATCCTCGTAAGATCGTAGCCCTCGATCAGCATGCGACACGCTCTAAAGAATAGCTTGCCGCCCTCGACCTGCTCCCTCGTGAACGAGCTTGCTAGGTGGACGAGGCTACTCAACCTTCACGAACCTCGGCACGAATCGCTTGGGATAGTGCACCGAAGCGCTGGATGACTGTGGATCGAGGTACGAAGCGACGGCTAGGGCGCCGATCAAGGCAAGCATAAAAAGGGATTTGGATGCGTTGACCAAGGCATCTCACCGACGTTACCTTCCAGCGAGCACGGCTCCGGCTCCGGCTCCGCCACCGCGCAGTAGTTTCCTGAGGTAGTTCGGTAGCCAGTTGGTCCTGAAGCCAGCGACGGTCCTGCTCTGGTACAGGGTGCTTGGAGTCCTCTGTAGCTGGGTCTCGTAGTGCCTGATTATCTCTGGGTTGGGCAGGCCGTACTCCGGGAAGGCTGCTGCTAGGGTCTCTAGGTAGCTCCTGTAGTTCTGTACGGCTACTGGCTTGGCTGCGTCCCAGTTGGCTGCCATGTCGGGTGCCTTCTCGGCTACCTTCTCTGGTACTGCCTCTAGCTTCCTTCTAAGGTCGGTTGCCATCTCGGGGGTCCATCTGGGCATGCGACCTCACCGGGGCTCAACTTTGTGTAGAGGGTTTATTAGCTCGGCTGTACGCGCTGTACATAG
>Ga0256842_1000647_pt1 | contig 30430 bp, 26 predicted proteins | sample 4559240metaG_FD_185973 | JGI IMG/M metagenome (GOLD analysis project Ga0256842, IMG submission 185973) | Hydrothermal vent microbial communities from Guaymas Basin, Mexico - 4559-240 | ecosystem: Environmental > Aquatic > Marine > Hydrothermal vents | place: Mexico: Guaymas Basin | collected... | reverse complement strand
ATTTTTTCCACCTCCTGTTGGGTAGATTTATAGTGAGTGTTCCAGCAGGAGGTTTAAATTTTAACAAAGTTTTCTATCACAAACAAAACGGCAAATAGCCTCAGGTCGCTTGATTTTGTTGTTTTTCCTCAGGTATACTCATTATGACACATTTGATTGTTTCTGTTATGGTTGAGCATGTTTGATTGACTTAAAATTTCGGCAACTTTAAACTTTGTCAACAAAGGAGGGCACGATGAAAAAAGTGAGCTTGAGATGGAAAGTGATCGGAATGGTGGTCGTGCTAATTATTGGTCTTTCTGTAATCATAGCTCTTTATATCAACAGTGTTGTTAGAGGATTCTTCGAGAAAGAGCTGCAGAGACGAGGTATAATCCTGGCTCAGCAGGCAGCGAAATCCGCTGAGAACCCCATACTTAACATGGACGAAGCAAGTTTATATGAGCTGGTTGACCGAGTTCAGTCCTCGGGAGACGTCGACTACGTTCTGATTGAGGATGATCAAGGCAATTTGCTCGCACATACTTTCCAAACTGAGAATGTTTCGGACAAATTTGTCAAGGCTAATATCCCGCAGACAGGCGATACTCTCAAGATCGCCAAAGTGATTTACAGAGGGATTCCTTACATTGATATTGCCGTGCCCATCCTGGGAGGTGAACTTGGGACTATAAGAGTCGGCATCTCGCTTTTGCGTGTGAAGAAACAGGTTAATCAGATCATGAAATCCCTGTTCGTTATAGTGCTCATCGTGCTCCTCGGCGGAATCGCAATGGCAATCATATTCGCTAACAGCATCGTCAATCCTATCGTTCACTTGACGGAAGTTGCCAACAAGATAAGCATGGGTGATTTTGACGTAAAAATCGACGTCAGATCCAATGATGAGATCGGCGAACTTGCACAGGCCATCGAAAGGATGGCTCGTAGTTTGCAACTTGCAATCGAAAGGCTTCGTAGATAATGAGGGAGGTAACCAATATGATTAAGAGATTGGGATTCGGTTTTGTTTTTGCTTTCCTAATTGCGGTGTTCGCCGCAACCATACTGACAGCTATGCCATCGACCACGGTATACGATGGCGTTGTCTCTCAGTTGAAACTTATAAAAATCGGGGTGGCTGCCCCGTTTAGTGTGGCATCAATGGCGCCCGAACCTGAACATATCTACAACGGTGTGAAGATGGCCGTGGACGAAGTGAACCTTGCTGGTGGCATACAGGGCCTGAGCATAGCGGTGGTAAAAGGAGACGACCAGGCCAACAGGAACAAGGCTTTGAAAGTTGCCAGAATGTTCGGGCGTGATCCTGCTGTCATGGCTGTTGTTGGCCATTACAACAGTTCTGCGACTCTTGCTGGAGCTTTGATGTATAACAGATATCGTCTTGTGGCGATCTCTCCCGCTTCTACAAGCCCGAGGATCAGTCAAGCCGGTAGATACATATTCCGTGTGGTACCCAGTGACGCATTTCAGGGCAGAAGACTTGCTCAATTCGCTTTCACAAGCCTTGGGGCGAGACGTGTGGTTGTGGTTTTTGACAATGATGACTATGGTCGCGGTCTTTCCTACTTCTTCATACGAGAATTCACTTCACTCGGTGGAAAAGTTGTGGCAAGAATACCATATCAGAGAGGGATTACGAATCTTTACGTTGAACTTACCAATGTCAAAAACAGTAATCCTGATTTGTTGTTTGTTGCTGGTATCCCCATAACGTCTGCCGAGACTTTTATCGCAGCTGATTCTGTTGGCTTGAGGAGAATCAAGAAACTCGGAGGCGATGGGTGTATTCCTCAGAGTTTCAAGAAATTGGCTGGCCGCCACGCTGAAGGGGTCTATCATACTGAATTCGTCGATCCTAACACTCAAGCTTACAAGACCTTTGTAGCGAGATACAGGGCAAAATACGGATTCGAACCTTCGGCATGGGCCGCTTTTGCTTATGATGCCGCTAAACTCGTGCTGACCGCTCTTCAGGAAAACGGCGTTGGTAGAGAGAACGTGAGACGTTACCTTGCAGTGGTAGGTAGGGCCATACCTCCATACCGTGGGGTTACCGGCACCATATCCTTTGATTCCAGAGGTGATGCCATCAGGAAAATTTATATCGCCCAGGTCAGACGCGGAAAATCCGTTATAATAGCAAGGTAACATTAAGCCAAGAGGTGAATATGCCTGTAATAACCGGGAATTTAGCAGATATAAAGCTTATAGACATCCTTGAGCTGATCCATCACTCACGCCTCACCGGTAAACTTGAGTTGAACCACGGTGAGGACAAAGGGGAGATCTATTTTAGTAAGGGAAACGTTGTCCATGCTGTGACAGGCAGTGTGGAAGGTAAAGATGCCCTTTTCCTCATGTATCTCTGGAATGAAGGCACTTTTGAGTTCTCACCCAACGTTGAGGCGCCTAAGACCACAATTAACGAAGACATAGAGAGCATCATTCTTGACCTCTCGGTCAAACTCGATGAATTGCAAGACATTAAAGAAGCGCTGGATCCCTTTGCCGTTCCGGTGTTCACCGAGGGTGCTTCTGCGGCCAATGAAGAACTGAAACTCAGCGCTACCGAGTGGAAAATTCTTGCTCAGATAGACGGGAAATCCAGGATCAAGGATATAGCTGCGAAACTGGGGATAAGCGAGATCGAAGTCTTTAAGGCAATCAAAAGGTTGATATCCCTTGGCCTTGTCAAAGTGCAGAAATTCAGATCCCCCGATGAAGTTGCCGACAAGAGACTTATGGATGAGATTATGAAAAAATTTACCGAATACATCGGCCCGATCTCCGGAATTATCATGAGCGAAAAGATCATGCAGTTGGGCGAAAAAGAGAGCGCTTTCCCGAAAAACAAAATCCCTCAACTCATAGAGTTGCTTGCTCAGGAGGTCCCGGAGGAATCAAGGGCAAAATTCAAAAAGGAACTTGCTGAGATCGCTTCAAAATATGGCCTCTGAATCTTCGCTCTAAAAAATTTATGTCTAAGAACCATATTTGGTTTTTAACGACTCAATGAGTTTTTCAAAAACCATGTTGAGGGATTCTATGACTCCGACACCCTGTATAGCAATAGCTTCGGTATAAGGAGCTTTTAAACTTCCGTTAAGAACCCTCTGCAGATATGGGATTGGGGCGGCATCCGGTAAATCACGTTTGTTATATTGCATCAGGATGAAGATATCGGATGTCTCCAGCCCGTAAGCTGTCAGGTTATCCTTGAGATCGACAATCATCTGGAAGTTTTCGTTTGTGCGTTCTATTTTAGAATCTGCCACGAAAACCACCGCATCCACATTTCTGAGCAAAATCCTTCTCGCAGTTTTGTATTCGGGATTGCTCGGAACAGTGTAGAGTTCCGTCCAAACCGTGAAACTGCGTAGTTTTTCAAGGCCGGGAGGAGCGAGGATTAGAGACAGGTGCTTCTGGCCAGCAGTTTCCAGCTCTTTCAGTCCAAGATTCTTTCCCTTAAATTTTTCGTTGATGTAAAGCAGATTTGTGGATTTGCCCGATTCAGGCGGCCCGTAATACAACACCTTGAGTTTTATAACTTTTTCGCCAATATCTACGATCAACGTTGTTCCTCCTTTTATAACTTACATGATGTCAAGGACTTTTAATGGCCCTTTTTGAATACGGCCAAGTCTTACGTCCGAAGCAAGGACAAAAAGCTCAAGAGTACCCCAAACAGTGCCGCCGAACAAGTGGCCACCTACCGTGGATTTATCTTTTTTTCCAAGAACTGCATGCATGTGATACCACGGCTCGGCATTGCGGGCAATACTCCCATTTATCGACAGGAGTTCCATCGGGGTATCAAAACGATCAATAACATATTGTCCTTCATGGAAGTATCCCAATTCGAATTCGTTTAGCATGCCAAGTGCTGACACCACCACGCCGCTTTCCATGTAAGGTATTTCATCGAATAATTTGCTTATCGTTTCAGGGAATTTTTCTCCATTATCGAGCCTCACTACAATCAAACCGTTGTGTTCCCTGTAAACCATTTTGCCTCCTCCTTGCGTTTTTTCGAGACTTTTACAAATTTTCTGGAGAGAAAATAAAGCAAAGCAAAGTTAAATTCAAATTGTTTATAAGAAAAAAGCTAAGACTCTCCTTTGCAATTTGTTTTACTTTTCCGCGAATATGTCCATTCCCACTGCTTTTTTGATTACCTCTCTCAGCCTCAGCAAAGCCTGCCCTCTTGTGGATTCTGATCCTGGAATGGAGATTATCGCCGGTAAAGGTGATTCAATGGTTTCGTCGAGGACAGGCTGTATCGCCTCAAGAAAATCCTCCTGCACGAGGATGAGGGCATATCCCGCATCCTTGAACTTTCTGACCGCTTCAAGGGCCTCCTGACCGCTGGACACCGCTTCCACCTCAAGGTTCACCGCTTTGAATGGGAACACAATGTCATATTCGCCTATGCACACGACTTTGCCTTCAGAATACATCTGGCAACCTCTCCCTTATTTTTTCAGATGGCATCCTGTTGATTTTTCCCACGAAGATCATTCGGACGACCTTGATCTCGTTCATTTTGGCGAAGAAGTAGGCTATAAGCGGCTCAGGCCCCATGTCGATGTATTTTGTGCGGCGCAACAGTCCCACAAGGAAGTTGTCCACCAGTTTCTCAAGACGATTGAACGAACCGGTTTTTTTGAGGTAAGAGATTCCATCTTCAAGTAAACCGTAATAAGGCGTCCTGTGGAAATGATGAGGTATCGATTCCAGCTGTTCGCCGAGTGCAATTGAAGGGTCTATCGTGCCACCATCGAGTTTGGCTTTATCGTAAAGGTGTTCCTGGCCCATGTATTTGAGGCGCACCAGTGTCTTGAGGTTTATCAGGTCGATCTCAACCTGGCGGTAAAACTTCAGGAAAAGGGCGGGACTGGAATCGATGAAGTGGAGATACATCTTCCTGTCGATCACCATGGACAGGACTCGTGGGTCCTTTTTTCCGCTGTAATATGCCTCGATGGCGGCCTGAAAGGCATCCTGAATGTGCTCAGGTAGCCTGTCGTATCGCTCGTTCTCCATCGCCCATTTGAATTCCTGAATGGGGATGTTGCCGAGGTCCACAAGTGCATGGTCGAAGTTCTTTTCGGCGATTGCTGCTTTGGTGAGGACTTTCAGGTTGTGGAAGTCATACTTTGCCCTGAAAGATGTCGGTATAGCTCTATCCGGAGAGAGCTTTTCGATCAGGTCAAAGACCCGCCGCCTCTCCTTTTTCAGGGCGTCCTCGAACTGGAACGGCGAATCCAGTTCCGAGAACCACGGGCCGTAATCCGAATCCTGAAGCGCATTCACGAGGTCCTGTGGCGAATCTGACTCCAGTAGCCTTTCGACCTTCTGCCTGTCCAGCAAGTGTGTCTCAAGTGCCCTTATGCGTCCAAGCGCATGGGCAAATCTCGTATCTTCCTGACGTGGTATTTTGATCATTGTTCAAAAAGTATTCTGGCGACCTCTGCTTCCAGCTCCCGACTTGCCTCTCTCATGATGAGATCAACCGTGAAGTTCATTTCGATGTTTCCGCTTCGGACGATAAAACCGTGCTCCACATCGCCTTTCTCGAATTTCAAGGATTTGCCTTTGGCGTTCTTTTTGAGGATCTTGCCGGTCAGGTCGTCGGAGTAGATTATGGTTTCGCCTCCACGGAAAGTGATCGACCTGATCATCTTCTCCATGAGCTTCCGGTAAACCTCAGGCTCGTTTTTGATCTTCTTCACCGCTTTGTCGAATACGGAATCGATGAGTTTCCGCTTCTCAGCCAGTATCTCCTTTCTGAACTCGATGTTTCTCATGCCCAAAAGCTTCTCAATCTCACGTTCTTTCAGGTCTCTGGCCTCACCGAGAGCGTTCTTTTTGAGTTTTTCGGCCTCAGCCTGTGCCTGTTTGATGATTTCCTCGGCCTGTTTTTTAGCCTGTTCGATAATCTCCTCGGCCTCAGCCTGTGCTTTCTGGATGATTTTGTTTGTTATCTTCTCTGTGCTCATAGTTTTATGCCCTGAAGGAGGAAAAGAGTGCCGAGCAGTCCCAGCACGGCATAAGTCTCAACCATTGCGGCGTAGATAACGGCTTTCATGGAGGCTTCGGGCTGTTTGGCTGCCATTTCGACGCCGGATGCCGCCACTTTACCCTGATGTATGCCGGAGACGAGGCCGGAGATTGCGACCGGAAGCGCTGCAAAGAAGAACTGCCAGCCCTGAACCACGCTCACAGGCTTGGGTGTGCCGAGGATTCCCACCTTGAGGATGATAAAGAGTCCGCCGATGAATCCGTAGAACCCCTGTGTGCCGGGCAGTGCGACGAGAAGGAACAGACGTCCGAACTTGTCCGGGTCTTCGGCAAGGACGCCGGTTGCCGTGCGTCCGGCAAGGCCAACGCCAACAGCTGAGCCTATTCCGCCCAGCAAAACCGCTGTGAGTGCACCTACCATTGCAAGAGCCAGTCCCCAACCTGTATGTGCTGTCTGAGCAGTTTGGCTTATGACACTCCAGATAACTTGCATTTAATGACCTCCTTTTCTTTGATTTTGATGCGACCCGACAATTCGAGCCGTGACAACACGGTTTTTAATGCTCTATCTCAACAAATTCGTGTCTTTCAGAGAAAGGCCTGAACGGCTTGCCGCCGTTCGAGTAGAACTTTGTGAAGAACTCCACGTATTGCAGGCGCATCGTGTGCACAAATGCGCCGAGAACGTTGACCGCTATGCTAAAAATGTGACCGCCCACAAGCACCAGCAGGGCGATTAGCCAGCCTATGAAAGGGATGGGCTTTACAAGCTGTGCAGTGATATTGACCGCCATAGCTATCCCGGCTGTGACCATGCCGAGCGCCATTAGACGCACGTAGGAGAGCAGGTCCCCTATGAATCCTATGCCATTGTAGATGTTGTAAAGCCCCTGAAAGAACCTGAAGATGGGGTTTTTGCTCGAACCGCTCAGGAACAGTATCAGAGCGAGGCCAAGGTAAACTGCCCATTTGGCCCATGAAAAGTGGGCGACATAGAGCAGGACGAGTCCCATGAGGACGATCACCCATGCGAGCTCATTTGCGATGCCGTTCAGACGTGCCCCCATTTTCCACTTGTTGTAAAATCCGATGAGCAGACCCCAGAGGATCTGAATGTAACCCATTGCGAGCGAGATGTAAAAGAATTTCATCGGGTCTTCCATGGGATCAAACCACATAAGCTTTGACCTTATTGCAGCGAGAAATGGGATGTTGAACCTGACGAACAGGTCACCGAACCAGCCTCCGGTAAGCGCTCCAGCGACTATCGTGAACAGGCCGCCGCCCGCCAGAATGGCAAGGAGCCTGTTCTCTGCTCCCATCTTTTTCATGAGCCATAGTGCAAGCAGAGTCACGACCAGTCCGTAGCCCGCATCGGTTAGGCAGACCCCGAAAAAGACCACGAAGAACGGCATTAGCAACGGCGTGGGATCTACCTCCCTGAAGTCCGGGAGGCCATACATCTCGGTTATCAGTTCGTAGGGACGGAAAATCTTTTTGTTTTTCAAAGCTATCGGCGGCTTTTCACCTTCTGCCGGCTCGACTTCCACCACGGAAACGGACTCAAACCTGTCCGTGATCTCCCTGAATTTCTGCCAATTATCTTCGATGACCCATCCCTCAAGGATGAAGGTCTCATTTGTTGACAGGGAAAGGCTTTCCACACGCTCCCTTTCCATCAAAGTGGCGTAATAATCGTGGATGATTTGCAGTTTTTTGCGTTCTCTGGCAAGCTCATGAAGCCTGTTTTCGAGTATCTCCTCTTCCCGATCCAACTCTTCAAGTTTTTGCTGGAGCCTTTTGAGTTCATCCTCAACCCTGCCCTTCACATCCCGAAAGTCGAAGGCCTCAAACCCAGCTTCCGCAAGCACTTTCCTGACCTCAGCCTCATCCTCCTTGAGGTAGGCGACCAGAACATAGGCCTTTTTGGAATCACGATTGACCTCCTCCACCTCTATGGAGGCATTTTTGAGGATTTCAAGGGATTTCAGGGACACCGTGCCAGCCAGAAGGACGACGTCGCGAACCTCTTTCAGCTCAGAAACATCGTATTTGAGCGGTGCCCACGGGGAGAGGGCCGAAATCTGCTCCTTAATGGCATTTCGTTCCAGTTTGATGGCGTTCTGACGCTTTTTAATCTCCTCAAACGCACTGATGACGGGTTGCGGATCGTAGGATTTTACGATTTCCTTGAACTCTTCTGCGGATACTTTCTCCTTGCCGCTACCTAAAAGGCCGCCGCCCTGCTGTGGGGCATAGTTCTTGAGGCCGTTTATCACCCTTTTGAGCCGTTGAAGGATGTCCCCATAAGTGGTTTTCTGCGGGGATTGTTCTTCGGGAAGTTCCTGCTGAAACAGTTTGCTTTTCCAGATGTCGGAGATGTGTATCACGGACGCCTTCTGGAGGTTTTCGATGAGGGCGTCCTTCTCATCTTTGTGGACAACGAGAATTGTTTTCTTAACGCCTGCGATGGCCATTTCAGGACACCAGTGTTTCGATTATGAAGTCCACAGCCTTATCAAATTTTCCCTGAGCGGATTCCCGGAGCTGTTTCTTCTGTTTCTCGACCTCTTTTTCCAGCTGGACGACTCTCTTTTCCGCTTCCTCTCTGGCCTCCTGAATCGCCTTCTTCCTTATTTCCGAACTCTCCTGTTCCGCCTCTTGGATTATCCTTTTTGCATCTTCCTCAGCTTGTGCGATGATCTTTTCAGCCTCTTCCTTTGCCTTTTTCCTGATTTCCTCGGCCTTTTTCTCGGCCTCTTTAATGTCACGGAGAAGCTCCATTGATTGCCTCCCTTAAATTTTTTGCAAGGACACAAATTTTAAGGTTTTGACAACCGTATCGTCAAAAGGCGGATGTAAAACTGCCAGGAGATATTGACCCGCCTATTGACAAGAATTTAATGAAAGACTTGATAAATTGGCTCCATAAAATAACTCCTTCCAGAAAAATGGACCGAAAATGCTAACATTCACCTCCAAAGAGGTCTTAAGATGAACCCTTATGAATGACTTTGAAGCCCGACGCAAGATTATCGAAACTACGAAGATACAAAAAGGAGCTCAGGAAGCGGCAGGGTGTAAAGCTTTCCGAACACACGGTAATGCACATACTCGATAGACATGGACTTACGAAAAAGAAGCCTAAGGTGAAGGTATACCCCACACATTGGGCGTGGGGAGCAATGTGAATGCAGTTCTGGTTCAGATGGATATCAAGGATACAGTGGAGAAAAGACGCTTGGGACAAAGAGATGGGATTATTACGGCAAATAGCCACATTTATAGATATTCGTTTTCTCCATTCGACCGATTTTAACCGTAAAAGCGGCAAATAGCCGCCGATGCTTGACAAAAACAAGTTCGGTTTATATAGTTTTGCACCGACAGATCGGGGCGTAGCGCAGTTTGGTTAGCGCGCTTGGTTCGGGACCAAGAGGTCGGTGGTTCGAATCCACTCGCCCCGATCTTTGTTTTATCTGCCTTTTGCAGTATCCTTTCCCCCCCTTAAAACCACACTGGAGTTAAATCATGATGAACTTTCTGATAATTGCATCTCTATATGCCTTCACACTGGAATTTCAGGCACCTGACCTGAAAAAATCGGGGGGAGGAACCATCCCCTTTGTCGAAGACCTCCCTATGCAAACCGAATACGGCAGGCCATGGCTCCCGGTCAAAAACCTGTTAGTGGCGCTTCCGGAAAACGGGAAATTTCCCAAAATCAGAATCTTAGCGGCTGACACTATGGAAAACGTATATGTTTCTCCATCGCCGATCCCACTGCCAACCGACAGAGAAGGGAAACTGGAGTTTTCGCCACCTGACCCGAAGATTTATAACAGCGGAAGCCTCTATCCCTCAGAACCTTACTCGATCAAACCCGGTCGTATCGCAGACGTCAGGGTGGCTGCGATAAAGCTCTACCCGGTTCAGTTCGACCCGGTCGGGAAACGGATCATCTTCAACCGGAAAATCGAGATCGAATGGGAAACGGCTCCCGTAAATGTGCCGGCCTCAAGATTGGCTTTTCTCAAGCGAATCGTTGCCAACGGCGAGCTCCTCGTCAGGACAGCACCGAAAACCACGGGTTTTGACTACTTGATAATCACTTCCGGGAATCTTGCCCCGGCCTGGCAGCCGCTGATCAGGTGGAAGACCAGAAAAGGGCACAGGGTTGCGCTCAGGACAATCGAATGGATAAGGAGCAACTATTCGGGCAGGGACGATGCCGAGGCCCTCAGGAACTACCTGAAAACAGCGCTGGATTCAGGCCTTGTCTATGTGCTGCTCGGCGGCGACACCGACGTCCTGCCTTACAGAAAGGCTTTCGCCGTGAATTCCGAGCCAACACCTCAGGAAGGCGACACTATCCCGACTGACCTCTACTTTTCCGACCTCGACGGCACATGGGATGCCAACGGCAACAATGTTTTCGGGGAAGTTGACGACAGTGTCGACATGCTCCCGGACGTTTTCGTCGGCAGGGCACCGGTCTCAACCTCTCAGGAAGTTTCCGTGTTTGTCAACAAGGTGATCGCCTATGAAAGCCAGCACGCACCGAACTATTCCGGCACAGCGCTTTTCGCCGCAAGTTATCTCGACGAATCCAACGACGGAGGCGTGCTCAAGGACATGATCGCCGCTGAAGTGGAACCTGAGGTCAGCGTTATGAAGCTTTACGAGCGGTTCGGCAATCTGACGGCCAACAGCCTCATAGGCTTCCTGAACTACGGCTACAACTTCGTCAACCATGAAGGCCATGGCAACACATGGATGATGCAGGCCGGGCCGGATTACATCTACATGGATGCCTTCAACGAGCTGACCAATGCCCCGAAATACGTCGGAGTATTCTATTCCATCGGCTGCTGGGTGGCATCCTTCGACTATGATTGCATCGCGGAGCGGTTCGTCAAGGCGCCGAACGGCGGCGGATTTTTCATAGGAAACAGCCGATACGGGTGGTATATCCCGCAGTTCATGGGTTACAGCTCGACCGACAGGATGGACATCGAGTTTTTCCATCAGGTTGTGAGGAATCGGTTGCAGCAGTTAGGCGTTGCGCTGGCCAGCGTCAAAGCGCTCTATGCGCCTCAGGCCGATGGCGCCAACACGTTCAGATGGAGCGAATACGCCGTTAACCTGTTAGGAGACCCTGACCTCTATCTTCCTACGGCCGAACTCCAGCAGATGGAGGTCTCCATGAGCGGCCGGCCGGTAAGCGGACGGAACAATCTAGCGGTTACGGTGACGGCTCCCACCGGCGAGCCGATTCCCGATGCACGTGTCACGGTTTTTCAGAACGATTCAGTGCTTACGCGTGGAGTCACCGGCCCGGACGGCACCTGCTACCTCGAATTTGAAGCTGCATCGGGCTGGATCGAGGTTGCGGTCTGGAAGGACGGCTATGTTTTTCATGACGATACCGTCACGGTTCAATCTTCTAACATTCAACTGGTTGAAATCACCTACGGCGGCGATGATGGGGTGATGTCCTTCGGCGAATCGTCGCCTTTCACGGTCAAATTAGTCAATCGAAGCGGTGAACCGGTGCAGGACTTCTCTCTCGCGATCACGGCCGGGCCGTGTCTTTCCCTTGACAGCAGCCGATTCACAACGCCTTCTTTCGGAGTCAGCGACACATTCGTGGTCAGCACCACCATCCACGCCGGCGATTCGACCTGCAACTCCCACGTTCGACTGGTCATCTCAGGCGCCAACCTCCCGGCGGACACAATGGAACAACCGATAACGGTGTTCGGATTCAGGCTTTCCTTCTCCATCGCCTCGATTTCCGATGGCACGCCTTACAGCACCGCGCGGCTGCGCGTGGTCAACACCGGCGCAGCGGAAGTCAGCGACCTGTGGCTCCATCCGATCCCGATCTCAGCAGGTCTGTCGTTCCCGGACGATTCCCTGCAGGTGGGTTCGATTGCGCCGGGCGATTCCACTACCATCGACCTGAGCTTTCAGTTGGACACCGTCGCCTGCGGCTCCAACTTTGCCATGTTCAGGCTTGAGCCGTTCAGTGATACCCTGTGGTTGTCCAGCGGCTATGTGGGCTACAGCTTTGATTTTGAGGATGGGGTCCAGGGATGGACCGTCGAGTCTCCATGGCACCTGACAGCCCACAGGAGCCACAGCGGCCAGCAAAGCCTTTATTTCGGGAACGAGGGTTCGTGGCAGTATCCTCCAAACGTCATGGCCTCCATCACATCGCCCTGGATGCTCGTCGGGATCAATCCGCACCTCAAATTCTGGACGTATTTCGAGACTCAGGCGGGCTGGGATTTCGGGATCGTGAGGTATAAAGTGAACGGAGACACGGATTATCGGTTCGTTGCAAGTCTGGACGGTCAATCCACCACATGGAAACAGTTTGACATCCCGCTGACAGGGCTGAGGCCCGGAACGGAGATCCAGTTGACAATGGCGTTTTATAGCGAGGACAATGAGGTTCAGTTAGAAGGCTGGTATATCGACGACGTAACGCTGACATCTACATGGAATTCGACGGGCATATCCGAACCGGGCTATGTCGAAAACCCGGCGCATCATGGCAAGTTATGGGTCACGCAAAGAGGGGACCTGTTGGATGTGAGATGGAACGGCGCTCTGAACGAGCTGCAGCTTTTCGATGTGACCGGCAGGCTGATTCTGAGCAAAACGGTCAGCGGAATGTCGGGCAAGACAACTATCTCCGTGAACTCATTGCCGGGCGGAATCTATTTCGTCGTCGGCCGTGGCCGGAACTCGCTTATTACAAGGAAGGTGTTGCACTTGAGATAGGGCTTTGCTAAAATCACGGCAAGATAGATTGTTAGGACATAAATTACAAGGCAAAAGGCCTGCTCTCAGGCGGTTTGGGTCGGGTGTTAGACAAGACGCCCGGCCCGTCAGTTTTTATCTGCTTTTACCCTGAAAGCCATGCCAAACTCGACAAGAGGTAGACATTATTCCTGGGTCAGGGGAAATGGGTTCCGGCAGAGAGCTAAAGCGGATGGAAATTTCAGCATGGGGATGGGCGGCGGCCTTCGGCCGCCGCCCGATGTTTTCACCTCAAAATCAGGAACTTCCTGACCTCGTCGAATTCACCCGCCCGAAATCTGAGGATATACATGCCTCCGGGCAGATGGTGACCGTTGACGTCAGTCCCGTTCCATCCGACGGAGTGCTGTCCCGGCTCGACGTCATCCATGAACACGCTCCAGACCAATCGGCCGGAAACATCGTAAACCGAGATAGCAACGTCGGTTTTCGACGGGATCGAGAAAATTATCCTTGTGTGGTTTCTGAATGGATTAGGCGCCATTGGATAGAGCTTGAAGATGGCGGGCGGACGCTCGATGGGGGATTCCTCGATGCCGAAAGTTATGCTCCCGTAAGGCATTCCTGATGTCAGAGTGAAGGCTCCACCTGAGCTTCTGCCTGTGACAGAAAGCCCTGAGACGCTTTTCAGGGTGTAGTTCTGTGAGGCGGCGCTGCCGCCCCCCATGGAAATCTGGCCGGCCCTGAGCTCATAGTTCGACTGAGCAAAAACAACAGCCGGCAAAATCAATGTCAGGATGAGAGGGAGTAACCGTCTCATCTCTGCCCATCCCGTGCTTTTTCCAGCTCCTGCACCCGGGCCTTCAGCTGATCGATCTCTTTCTGTTGAGCCTTGATCGCTTCGATAAGCACGGGAACGAGTTTGGAATAATCCACGCCTTCGACCTCTCCCTCAGGGGAATAGGCCACGGCCTGAGGCACCACCTGAGCGACCTCATCGGCGTTCAGGCCAACGTCATCCTCTCCATCATCGGAATAAAAGACGCCGTTCAGACGGCTGACTCTACCCATGGCATCGTCAATTTTGGTCTCCAGCGCCTTCCCCGATGGGGCCTTCTGGTAGATGCCCTTTGAAGAATAGATGGTTCCATTGACGTAAAGGCGATGGCTGGTCGAAAAAGCGTTGTTTCCTATGAAAAAGTGGCCTTGCCCGCTCCCCCAGTTAAACACGGCAACACTGTCATAGCCCTGGGTTCTGGCGTAATATCCAAAAATAAAAGTAAAGTCGCCGTCGGCGATGTTGTATTTTCCATTAGCAACAAAAGAATAATGGCCGCTTGCCGAGTTGGACATTCCGTTGATGACAGTGGCAAATGAATCCGATGACTCATTCCAGTAGCCGTCCAGCACGACGCTGGTATAGGCGGATGCTTCGTTATACCAGCCGCCCCCAATAAATCCATATTTTCCTCCGACATCGTTCAAATAACCGCCAACTACGATTGAACTATATCCAGAGGCATTGTTTCTGTAACCGTTTCCGATGAAGGAATATTCTCCTGATGCCGTATCTTTATACCCTCCTGTAACTACTGCATATTTGCCTGTTATGTTAAATCTTCCGCCTCCGATGAAAGAGAATGAATCAGCCGCTGCGTTGTCGGATCCTCCTACGACAGTGGAATAAATGGTGTTTGCCTCATTGTTGTAACCTCCAACCACAACCGCGCGGTCACCGGAAGCGCTGTTTATATAGCCTCCAACAACAAGGCTGGCAAACCCACTTGCAACATTCTTATAACCGCCAAGCACCGCGGAATATGCTCCAGATGCAGTATCCTTCGCGCCACCACCAACGAACGATATGGAACCAGTTACATAGTTGCTATAACCCGAAGCTATGCCGCTGTAGGATGACGCAACTCTGTTGTTCACGCCTCCACCGATGAATCCAGCAAATGAACCTACGGTATCGTATTGCCCGCCGCCTACGAAAGAGTAGGAGCCGCTGGCGAGGTTGGAATCTCCGCCAACCACTGACGCGCTAACTCCGTATGCCGAATTGGAGCTACCTCCTACAACAACGGCTTTCTCGTAATTTGCGTCATTATCCCTGCCTCCTACAATAACCGCGTAATTGCTCAGTGCATAGTTCTGCGCACCGCCACCGATAAAAGAGTATTTACCCCCCGCAGAATTAGAATCACCGCTCATAACCGCGGAAAATTCTTTAACAGCCGCATTGTGGAGACCGCCGCCTACGACAGAGTATGTGGCTTCGGCCCAGTTGCGATAACCACCCAGAACGCTGGCGTATTTTGTGGTATCGGAATATCCAGTGAAGGAATGGAATCCCAGATTGACATGAGTGTAAGCAAAATTTCCGTAATACACGTTTTCGGTATCGATAGATATGCCGTAGCCGCTTTTCGGGTAAAGCACCATTCCATCAGTCCTCCACAGCGCCGTCAAACTGGAATCGGCATAAGCTGCGTGAGCAGAATAATAAGCGAACTGTGCAGTATCGGCAGTGGTAGCATTGTTTGCACTTTCCGCATAGGCGCTGGTATCAGATCGAGCGGCGTAATCCGCTGTTGAGGCATTGCCCGCCGACGAGGCATAATTGGCCGTGTCGCTAACCGGCGTATATCCGGCCGAAAAAGCATAATTCGATGTGTCCGAATGAGTTGCATAATTAGCATTATTTGCGGACGAGGCGTAATTTACGGAATCGATGTGTGCGTAAAGCGCTGTATCAGCATAAACTGCGTTGTGGGACGAAGCCGCAAAGTCTGCGGAGTCGGCCCTCAGTGCGCTGTCGGACATGGCGGCATGATGGGCGAAATCGGCCGAGTCGGAAACAACAGAACTGTCGGCAAAATCTGCATGTCCTGCTGAAAACGCATACTGGGCAGTGTCGGCATCCGTCGCATGGTTCGCTTCGTCGGCTGAACCCGCTGCCACAGCATAATTAGCCGAGTCGGACGTCACCGCATGCTGAACCGAATCAACGGACAAATTACTTACGCTGTCTGCGACACCAGCATGCTGTGCGTAGTCAGCTGAACCTGCTGCCACGGCGTAGTCCGCGGAATCGGCTGTAATCGCATGCTGAACTGTGTCAACGGAGAAATCCGCAATGCTATCGGCAACACCGGCATGTCGGGCGTAGTCCGCATAATCCGCTGTGTCTGCACGTGAGACGTGGTTGACGGAATGGATTACGGAATCCGCAACAACGGCGTGCCCGGAGTTGACGGCATAATCCGCCGAGTCAGACGTCACGGCATGTCGAACCGAATCAACCGAGACGTGCAGGGCGCTGTCGGCCACGAGCGCATGACCCGAATTGGCTGCGAAACCGGCTGAATCTGCAGCTGTTGCGTGACCGGCTGTGACGGCATAGTTCACCGAGTCCACGGCGACAAACATCGCTGTGTCGGCCACGGATGCATGGGCAGAAGCCATGGCGAAACTCGCCGTATCAGAACTCACAGCATGATAAGCTTGCTGGGCGTGGACAGACGAGTCAGAGACTGTGGCGTGCCCGGATAAGAGGGCATATCCAGCCGAATCTGACAATATGGCATGATGAGATTCAAGGGCATAATCGACTGAGTCCACGTGGGCGAAAAGCGCGGTGTCAGCCGTCGTGGCGTGACCGGCCTCCGCCGCAAAGGCGGCAGTGTCAGCTTGATCGGCAAGAGCGGCATGGTCGGAGAACCTCGCCCTGCGTGCCGAGTCGGCATGTCCACTGGAAACGGCAAAGGCCGTCGTATCAGCGAAAACGGACCTGACACTGTAGCCAACGCTACCCAGCTCCTGCCTCGGACTCATAACCGTGCCTTCGATCTCGATCTCAAGCCACCTCACATCGCCATTGAACACGTCCGGCGGTATCGGAACAGCCGAACCGAGAACCACATCGAAAACGCCATCCCTAACCACAACGTTCATTGCATGGCTCTCCCACAACGGACTGCCTCCGGTCGAACTACCAAATATCCTGAAAACCATCTGCAAAGTGTCGTTTACCACTGAGCCACCGGATGTCAGGAATCCCTGATAGTTGATGTGATACGGGACATTTTTGTTGGATGAACGGCCTATCTCCCGCTCAATAGCCATCCCCGGGGTTATGGAATTAAACCCCAGCGTTGATATTAGAACCAACCATAACATAATTTAACCTCCCCTTGTTTTGGTCGCACTCAATTCCAATCACACACTACCGGGGAATCACAAAGGCGGGTGCTTCCTCCAACCACCCCATGAGATCCTCAGGCAGCATGAGCCTTTTCAACCCGACATTCTAATGGTATATGACCAACGTTTCAATCTTTGATGGTTTACCCAAATGTTCAAAAACCGAAAGACGTTCTGTTTGACCCTGAAGGACACTATTTCGTTCCCGTATCCGAATACCAGCAGGATGGCCATCAGGTGTCACTCATGATGAAGCAGTCAGTAAAACAGATGTGGGAAGCTAAAACAAAGGTGGGACGGCCGTCCCCGGCCGTCATGAAGCATCAGGCTAAATACCAGCCTCGATCATCTCACCACCTGTTCAGGCGTCGGGCGAGACGCCCAATCCACAATGACGGCTATCATATGTGTTAACCTTTAACTCACTCTTAGCTCACATCCGCCTAACATAGAACATTTTGAAGGGCGCGCCGATTGGGCTTAAAATTCCAGCCATGAAAAAATGGAAAGTTGACGAAATCAATGTGAAAAAGACACTCAGGGCGCTTCTGTGCCCGAAATTCGATGAATACGGCGACAGGCCGGCCCTTGGGTTCTATGACTCCGTGCCGATCACGTTCAGGGAACTGAAGGAGAAGGTCATTTCGCTATCGCACATGCTTCAGGATCACGGGATCATCAAAGGCGACCGGGTTGCCATCATCGGGGAGAACTCGCCGAATTGGGGGATCGCTTACCTCGCAATAGTCTTCATGGGAGCGGTTGCGGTGCCGATCCTGCCGGATTTCCACGCCGATGACATGGCTCACATCCTGAAACACTCCGGCAGTCGAATCGTGTTCGCCACAAGACGGCAGATCGAGAAGCTCTCAGAAGTCGATGTCTCAGGTGTGGAGCATATCATCTCGCTGGACGACTTTGTGCCGGAACGGAATCCGGTGAAAACATCCCCGATCTCACGCCTGATAGAACAGGCATCTGAACTTTTGAGGAGCCTGCCATCGAAGGTCGGGTTAATCAAATACGAGCCGGACGAGGACGACCTCGCAGCCATAGTTTACACATCCGGGACGACCGGGCATTCCAAAGGCGTCATGCTGACCCACTACAACATCGCCTCGAACATCATCCAGATCGACCATTTCTTCGACGTGACGCCTGAGGACAGGATACTCTCCATCCTCCCGATGTCCCATTCCTACGAGAACACCCTCGGCTTCCTCTACGTGCTTTACAAAGGCGCCCCGATCTATTACATTGGCAAGAAACCGACTCCGCGCATCCTGCAAATGGCCTGTGCTAAGGTCAGACCGACCGTCATGGCCTCCGTGCCGCTCATCATCGAAAAAATCTATAAAAAGCAGGTGGTGCCATCGCTCCAGAAAAACCTTGTAATCAGGTTCCTGGTCAGAAACCCGCTGACTTCCGGAATGATTTACCGGAAGATCGGCAAAAAGCTCATGGACTTCTTCGGCGGCGAACTCCGCACCATGTCCTTCGGCGGAGCGCCATTGAACGAGGAGATAGAGCAGTTCATGCGCAAATGCGGCTTCCCCTATGCGACGGGCTACGGGATGACCGAGGCCTCTCCAGTCGTTGCAGGCGCAAAGGTCAATGAGACACGGCCCGGCTCGGTGGGCAAACCGCTGATCGACATCGAGGTCAGGATAGAGAACCCTGACCCGGAGACCGGGGTCGGCGAAATCTACCTGAGAGGCCCGAACATCATGAAGGGCTATTACAAAAACCGGAGACTCACCGAGGAGGTGCTCACCCCTGACGGCTGGCTGAAGACCGGGGATCTGGGTTACCTGGACGATGACAACTACCTCTACATTAAGGGCAGGTCGAAGAGTTTGATCCTCGGTCCGAGCGGTGAAAACATCTTCCCTGAGGCCATCGAGGAGAAATTCAACGCCCATCCGCTGGTTCAGGAATCCCTTGTCCTGCAAAATGATGGCAGGTTGGAGGCATGGATCTACCCAGATTACGCCATGATCGAGGACAGGCTGGAAGGTAAATCCGAGGCCGAGCGCGAGCGGATCATGCGGGAAATTCTGGACGAAATCTGTCGGGAAGTGAACCAGAAACTGCCTGCCTACTCGAAGATCTCCCGGTGTGTTGAGCATCCGGAGCCGTTCGAGAAGACACCAACCCTGAAGATCAAGCGTTACCTTTACGCGAAGAAATGAGCGGTTTTCCCCAAATCATCGTCCTGACAGGCCCGACGGCGTCCGGCAAGACCGCTATCGCCCGCCGATTGCTTGAGCGTTTCCCTGAGCTCACGCTGATCTCCTGCGATTCGCGAAAGGTCTATAGGTTCATGGACATCGGCACAGCGAAACCGCCGCCCGAATTGCGCCGGCACTATCGGCTGATAGACATCAGGATGCCCGATGAGACCTACAGCGCTCAGGATTTCGCACTTGACGCCGAAAGGGAGATTAAAAAGGCCCTGGAGAGCGGCTCGATACCCCTCGTCGTCGGCGGCACCATTCTGTATCTCAAAGCACTTTTTGAGGGCTTTTTCGAGTCGCCGCCCATCGAGGAATCGGTACGCGAGAAACTTAGAGAACGGCTCGAAAAAGAAGGACCCGCGGCACTTTACGATGAACTGCAAAAAATTGACCCTGAGACGGCCGCAAAAGTGCATCCCAACGACTGGTTCCGAATCATCAGGGCGCTGGAGGTTTTCTACCAGACCGGAAAACCCATTTCGGTCGTGCGAAGGGAGAACCAGAGACAGCCGATGTTCAGGCCGGTCTATTTCTTCAACGCCATGCCCCGACCTCAGCTCTACGAGCGCATAAATCGGAGGGTGGACGTCATGATGGAGCGGGGGTTCTTAGACGAGGTCAGAAACCTGATGGAGATGGGCTACGACCTCAGCCTGCCGTCTATGAACACGCTGGGCTATCGCGAGCTATACCTTCACCTTCAGGGCAAAATGGATCTGGAGACCGCCGTCAGGCTAACCAAGAAACGAACGAGAACCTTCGCCCGGCGCCAGTTCTATTTCTCAAGGTCTCTCAAAGGGATACGCTACGTGCCTCCTGAGGAGATATTCGACGCCCTCGTGGCCGCCATCGAGAGCTGCTACGCCTGAGAAATGAAAAACATGATATTCAATGAAGCCATTTTTTTCATAACGATGTCCAGTAACTGTGCAATCCTGTGAACTCTGAGGGAAAAGATAAACCCTCTAACCCTGCGTTTAACAAATCTCTGTTGTCTGGAGTGAGCGAATCCGCCAATCCGTTCAGGTATTGCCTCAATTGCTCTAAGTCCATTTTGTCTCGCTCTTATCTAATTCGGAGAAAGAAGGTTTCCATTGCCTAACTGTTTTTCTATAGCGTTCGAGTCTTTTATGGAGATCTCCGCGAATACGGGGTTAATGTCGATTCAAAAGCTCAGACTGCAACGTTGACTTCATTTCACTCTCCGTTGAGATTGTTTCCATCCGTTCATTAAATCAAAGCGACGATACAACTTTATTGTATCTCAGAGGCTTATACCTGTGCAAATTTCATGTCTGAGCGAACATATTTAATACACAGGGGTTGCAACCACGATTTTGCCTCATGGACATAGCTTTTTTTATGGGTTAGAATTGAAACGATGGAACTGGACAAATTGAAAGAGCTTCAAATCAGGCTTGCTGGCAGCGTCAGGCTCGATAAATTCGATGGGGATGTCCGTTACGTCGCCGGTTGCGATGTATCTTACAACCGTTCAAAGAACGAGATGACTGCTGTTGTCGCCCTTCTTTCCTATCCGTCCCTGAAGCTTGTTGAGATCGCCCATCACACTGCACCGGTCGAATTCCCTTACATTCCGACTTTTCTATCTTTCAGGGAGTTGCCGGCCTTGCTCGAGGCCTTCAGGAAGCTCGCAAAGAAGCCTGACTTGATAGTGGTGGACGGTCAGGGAATTGCCCATCCGAGGGGGCTGGGTATAGCTGCCCATTTCGGCGTTACCGTGGGACTCCCGACGATAGGATGTGCAAAATCGCATCTTTTCGGCAAATTTGTCATGCCATCCGAAGGACGGGGGAGCTGGTCACCCCTTATGGCGGATGGCAGGGTTATCGGTGCGGTGGTTCGCACCCGTGACAGGGTAAAGCCTGTTTTCATTTCACCAGGCCACCTCATTGATGTCGAGTCGAGTGTGAAGTGGATTTTAAACCTCACAAGGGGCTACAAATTGCCCGAACCCATAAGGTTCGCGGATTCCATCTCGAGGAGGATCTCACATGAAGGAATTTGAAGGGAAGATTGCCATCGTCACCGGTGCCAGCCGCGGCATCGGTAGGGCCATAGCGTTGAAGTTTGCCGGTGAAGGGGCAAGGGTCGCACTCGTCGCGAGGAACGCAGAGGCTTTGAATGAACTTGTTGGAGAAATCAAGGGAGCCGGCGGCGAAGCCGTGGCCATCCCGCTGGACGTGACGGACTCAAGGGCAGTTGCTGACGGCGTTAATGAAGTCATCAGTCACTGGAAAAGGGTGGATTTTTTGGTCAACAACGCCGGGATAACGAGGGACACGTTGCTGATGCGGATGAAGGAGGAGGATTGGGACAGGGTCATCTCGGTCAACCTGAAAGGTGCATTTAATTTTTCAAAAGCCGTGATCCGCCAGATGATGAAGCAAAGGAGTGGCGTTATCGTGAACATTTCATCGGTCGTGGGGATAATCGGCAACGCCGGGCAAACCAACTATGCCGCTTCTAAAGCCGGACTCATAGCATTCACAAAATCCCTTGCCAAGGAGGTCGGGCCGAGAAACGTCAGGGTTGTGGCGGTGGCACCGGGCTTCATCGAGACCGATATGACCGCTGTTCTGCCAGATGAGGTGAAAAAGGCCTACTTCAGCAATATCCCTTTGAGGAGGTTTGGTAAACCTGAAGATGTGGCCGAGCTCGTCGCCTTTCTCTGCTCGGATAGGGCGAGTTACATAACTGGCCAGACCTTTATAATAGATGGCGGCCTGACATAAAACATCAGGGGGGCTGTGAGAAGTGGATGACAGGAGAATATTGAATGCCCTTTTACGTGCCAAAATCGTGACCAAGGAACAGGCTGAGATGCTTCTGGAGGAACGTAAAAACTCCAATCTCAGCCTTGTAAAATTGATCCCCAAAATGGGAATAGCTTCCGAAGATGATGTGATTCGAACACTTGGAGAAATTTATCGAATACCTGTGGTTGACCCCACAACCGAAGACGTTGATCCCAGCATATTCAAATACGTTCCGGTGGAACTTGCGAGAAAATACAAGGTTTTCCCTATCAAGAGGAGAGGGCGCACGTTGATTGTAGCCATGAGCGACCCCACCGATTACACTATTGTCGACAACCTGAAGTTTATAACTGGATTCGACATCGAGCCTGTGCTTGCCACAGAAACCTCCATTATGAGGGCCATTGACCAGTATTACGGGGCGGAAGACAAACTGAAAGAGATACTTGAAAGCCTGAAAGAGTCTGATAGTGAACTTGAGGTTATGGAGGAAGAGGAGACATCCCCTGAGACAGCGGCTGCACTCGTTGAAGAAGCGCCGGTTGTAAAACTGGTTAACGGCATAATCATAGAGGCGGTTAAGAGACGTGCAAGCGATATCCACATAGAGCCTTATGAGAGGTTTGTTCGTGTCAGGTTCAGGATCGATGGCGTTTTGCATGAAGTTATGCCTATCCCTCAGCGCTACAGGGATGCGGTCGTTTCAAGGATAAAGATTATGTCGAGGCTGGATATCGCTGAGCGCCGTTTGCCTCAGGACGGTCACATCAAGATGAAACTGCCTGATGGTCGCGTCATCGATCTGCGTGTTTCCACCCTGCCAACCCTGTTCGGCGAAAAGGTGGTTATGCGTATTCTGGATAAGAGCAACCTTAAATTTGACCTATCAAAATTGGGCATGGAAGAGCAGGCGCTTAAACTGTTCCTTGAGGCTATCCAGAGGCCTTACGGCATCATCCTGGTTACAGGTCCGACGGGTAGCGGTAAAACGACAACGCTTTACTCCGCAATTTCGAGGTTGAACAAGCCCGAAGTCAACATCATGACGGCTGAAGATCCGGTCGAATATGACTTTCCGGGCATAAATCAGGTCCAGATCAGGGAGGACATCGGCCTGACATTCGCTGTTGCATTGAGGGCGTTCTTGCGTCAGGACCCGGACATTATCCTCGTGGGTGAGATACGTGATACCGAAACGGCGGAGATCGCTATTCGAGCGGCACTTACAGGTCACCTTGTGCTTTCAACGTTGCACACCAACGACGCACCGAGCACCGTCAGCAGGTTGATCGATATGGGCATCCCCCCGTATCTTGTCGCCGCTTCGCTGAACCTCATTGTGGCTCAGCGTCTTGTCAAAAAAATTTGTCCTAAATGTAAGACCCCTTATCATCCGACAAAAGATGACCTTTTGAAGCTAAATTTGAGCGAAGATGAGCTGCGGGGAGCCACGCTCTACTATGGCAAAGGGTGTAATGCCTGTAACAATACCGGCTATTCCGGCCGTGAAGGTTTGTATGAAGTGATGAAGATAACACCTGAGATCAGGGAGCTTATCCTTAAAAATGCCCCTACTCACGCCATTAAAGAAAAGGCCATAGAGCAAGGGATGGTGACCTTGCGTGAGGCGGGAATAAAGAAGCTATTGGCTGGAAAAACAACCATCCAGGAAGTCCTGAGAGCAACCGTGGAGGATTAAAATGGGATACACAATGGAACAACTTTTGAGGATAACCGTTGAACAGAGGGCAACGGATCTGCACATCATAGCAGGGATACCCCCGTATTTGCGTATTGATAAAAAACTGACTCCGCTTGGGACAGAACCACTTACAGCAGCAGAAACCAGAATGTTAATCTATAGCGTTTTGAATGACCAACAGAAACTCAGGTTTGAAAACGAAATGGAACTCGACTTTGCAATCTCGATTGCCGGACTGAGCCGTTTCAGGGCAAATGCCTACTGGCAGCAGGGAACTGTAGCAGCGGCTATACGAAGGATTCCGGTCAGAATCCCCACTCCTGAAGCTCTCGGACTCCCACCGGTAGTCGCAGGACTGACCCAGAAATCACAGGGCCTCGTTCTTGTTACGGGGCCGACGGGTAGCGGTAAATCCACTACTCTCGCTTCCCTCATAAACAAAATAAACAACGAACGCGCAGAACACATCCTGACCGTGGAAGACCCGATCGAATACGTGTATCAGCCGAGACTGTCAATAATCTCGCAACGTGAGATTGACCAGGACACAAAATCCTTTGCCAATGCATTGAAATATGCTCTGCGTCAGGACCCTGATGTCATCATGGTGGGTGAGATGCGCGACAAAGAAACAATTGCCCTTGCCCTGACAGCTGCAGAGACTGGTCACCTCGTCTTTGCGACCTTGCACACCTATTCGGCCATTGAATCGGTCAACAGGATCATCGATGTTTTCCCCGCCCATCAACAATCGCAGGTCAGAACACAGCTCGCTCAGGTCTTAGAAGCGGTTATAGCTCAAAGGCTTCTGCCGAGAGCAAGCGGCAAAGGCCTTGCACTTGCAACGGAGATAATGATCGCCACGCCGGCTATCAGAACTCTTATCCGTGAAGCCCGCTTGCATGAGATCTACGGCGTTATCCAGACGAGCCAGAGGTATGGCATGAAGACGATGAACATGTCTCTCCTCGAACTTGTCAAGAAAAATTTGATATCGTGGCAGACGGCCATGCTGGCCTCCCCGAATCCTGAAGAGCTAAAACGCATGGGAAGGGAATCAGGCTTGATATTCGCGTAAACTAAATTTCATGGGGGTGTTGATAGATGCCTACTTTTGCATGGACTGGCCGCATGAATCGGCGGCCGGTAAGTGGTAAAATTAGGGCTAAGAGCCTCGAAGAAGCTGTTAAACGACTCAGGGATCGGGGTATCATCATTGAGACGATCAATGAGACAAAAGGAGGATTATCCTTTTCTTTCTTCCAGCGGGTTACTGCCAAGGACCTCGCTCTTATAAGCCGTCAGTTTGCTACTATGATAAATGCTGGTATCCCGGCGGTTCAGGCGCTCGGTATCCTTGCCGAGCAGGCAACAAAGGACAAGTTGAGAGAAGCACTTACTGATGTGAAAAGAGAAGTGGAAGGCGGTAAAACCCTCGGTGATGCGCTCAGAAAACATCATAAAATGTTTGGCGATTTCTTCATCAGCATGGTCGATGTGGGTGAGACAGGCGGTTCACTTGCCTCAACCCTCACACGTGTAGCCGAATACTACGAAAAGATCACGGCGTTGCAGGGGAAGGTGAAATCAGCAATGGCCTATCCGATGGTGGTGCTCATTGTGACGATTGGTGTTGTTATCCTCATGCTGGTTAAACTTGTTCCCACCTTTGCATCCCTTTATGCCGATGTGGGCAGCGAATTGCCCGGGCCGACCCAGCTCCTCCTTAATGTCAGTCAGTTCATGCAAAAGAACCTTCTTTACATAATCGGCGGAATAGTCGGCTTCATCATTTTGATAAAAAGGCTTTTGAAAATCCCATCGATACGTTACAAGTGGGATAAATTATTGCTTAAAATCCCTATTGTGGGATCTCTGGTGTTGAAAACAGCTCTTACAAGATTCTCGAGGACACTAAGTATCCTCATCAGGAACGGTGTCCCTATACTGGAAAGTCTTGAGATCACTTCTCGTGTTGTCGGAAACAAAGTTATTGAAGAAGCGATACTTAACGCGAGAAAGAACATAGGCGAGGGTAAAAGCCTTGCTGCTCCTCTAAGGGACAGCGGCATTTTCCCTCCGCTTGTCATCCATCTGATCACCGTCGGTGAGCAGACAGGTAAATTGAGTGACATGCTTGAAAAAGTTGCTGATTTCTATGAGGAGGAAGTTGATGCGGCAGTTGAGGCATTGGCTTCCGTTATAGAGCCGGTAATGCTTGTTTTTCTGGGCGGATTTGTAGGAGGTATCTTGATAGCGCTTTACCTGCCTATATTCGGTCTGGCAGGCACGATCCAGACTGAATGATGCTTGAAAAAGGATATAGGTGGCTCTCGATTCTTAGGATTTCTTCCGTTACCGCTATCCTTGGCACAGCTGCCTATTACTATCGTTTTTTAGGCACCGAGTTCGTCGCCCGCATAGCATTTTTCATATTTTCCATCTACATTCTGACCTTCGCTCTTGGCTATTACATCAGAGCGAGCAAACCACGAACCGTGTTCGCTTACTTGCTTTTTGCCCTCGACATATCCATTTACACGGCAATTATTTTCATGACCGGTGCCCTCAACAGTTCGTTCCTTTTTCTCTATGGGATAGCTATAATTGCCGCTGCCGTTGTCCTGTCCAGCAAGGGGGCTTTCTTCGCCGCCTTTTACTCCTCCCTGATGCTCGGTTTTATGGTTTTTCTGATTTACAAAGATATCCTCCCTCCGGGTGACTGGCTGGAAAACGCTAACCCTGAGGGGCTTCCCGCACTTGCCGCAAAAGCGTTCTTGCAATCCCTGTTTCTCTTTTTCATTGCTGCCCTTTCGAGCTATTTTGCCGAGGCAGTGAAATCCAAGACAATTGAACTCGGCAGGTTGAAGGAGTCGCTCACTCGTGCCCGCATGGACACATCGTTTATCCTGCAAAACATCCCATCCGCTGTGCTGGTTCTGGATAGGACGGGCAACGTGCTTTACATAAACGACGCAGCTAAGCGCGTTTTGCAGGACAAGAACTCAAAATCTGTCCTGAAAAACATCGAGCAAGTGAGGACATTATGGCCTCAGTTATACTCGATTTTCCAAAATCAGTCTGCAGAAGGAAATTCCAGAAACAAGGATAGTTATGAAAAGGAATTGTCATTTAACGGGAGGAATTATCTTGTCATTTTTTCCAATCTCCCGAATGCTCAGAGGTTTATCTTCACCATTCAGGACGTAACGGAACAGAAAAAGTTACAGGAAAGGCTCAGGGAGCAAGAGAAATATGCGTTGCTCGGCCAGCAGATGGCCGAAATGGTGCATTCGCTCGGCAACCCTGTGGCTGCCCTTAAAGGAGTGGTGCAGATGCTGAAGAAGGGGGCATCTCCGAAAGACACTGAAAAACTCATGGATATCCTGGACGAAGAAATCACAAAGATTTCGAGCATCCTGCACCAATATCGACAGTTTTCGCATAACATGGACCTCGTGTGCAAGGAGCATAATGTTAAGGATTTCTTCGATTCGCTTATCAGAAAACTTCGATACATGATCGGTGAACTTCAGGACATAAATCTGAGATTGGTTTTCCACAACCCGCCAGAAATAGCATGTTTCGACGATGAACGGCTGGAGGAAGCCGTTGTGAACCTTGTAAGGAACAGCGCCGATGCCCTTGCCGTGAAGGGCGGCGATATAACCATAGGGGTCGTCGGACAGGGCGACAGGGTCTCAGGATGGCATAAAAGCTGGACAGTGCCGGGCGGATACTGGGGTGTCTATGTGAAAGACAACGGGCCGGGTATCAACAAAGGCATCATCAACAAGATTTTCACCCCCTCCTTCACCACCAAGGCTCAGGGACTCGGTCTCGGGCTTGCTATGACCCGAAGGATTGCTAAAATCCACGGTGGCAGCGTGGATTTCGATACTCAGGAGGGAGAGGGGACAATATTCCTGTTGTTGCTCCCCCGTCGGAACAAGAAAAACTCTGAGGTGTGAAGTTATGGGAAAGATTCTCGTTGTGGATGATGAGAAGGGTGTGGCGAACATGCTCCAGATAGCCCTCTCGCAGGAGGGACACGATGTGAAAGTGGCATATTCGGGCAGGGAAGCGCTTGAGAGCGCTTCCGAAACTATGCCGGACGTCGCAATAGTGGATGTCCGCATGGAAGACATGAATGGACTTGAGCTTCTGTCTGCCCTACGTGAGATCGGAGATGTAACGGTGATCGTTATGACCGCCTATGCCTCCGTTGAATCCGCCATTGAGGCTCTCCGAAAGGGGGCATTCGATTACATCATCAAGCCTTTCGATCTGGATGAGATGAAGCTTGTTGTGAGCAAGGCATTCGATTATAGGCGGTTGCAACACGAGAACATCAAGTTAAGGGAAGAGGTGGAGAAATACCGCAAATCTGAGAAGCTGATAGGTGAGCATCCGTCTTTCAGGGCTGTTCTGGAAAAGGTCAGGATCATAGCACGAACCGACTCCACCGTCATGATTTACGGAGAAAGCGGCACGGGGAAAGAGCTAATCGCACGGGAGATACACTCTCTAAGCAACCGCTCGGACGGCCCATTCATAGCCATCAACATGGCGTCTATCCCGGAGGACCTGCTGGAAAGCGAGCTTTTTGGGCACAAAAAGGGGGCTTTTACAGGCGCAACATCTGACAAAAAAGGGCTTTTCGTCGCGGCCAACGGCGGAACCCTGTTTCTGGATGAGATCAGCGAGACATCGCCCAAACTGCAGGCCAAGCTCCTGCGTGTCATAGAGACAAAGGAAATCACCCCCCTCGGCTCGACCAGACCGATAAAGGTGAATGTCAGGATCCTTGCAGCGACCAACAAAGACCTGAAAAGGCTTGTTCAGGAAAAGAAGTTCAGGGAAGACCTTTTTTACAGGCTGAACGTCATCACGATAAAACTGCCGCCCCTGAGGGAGCGCAAAAGCGATATCCCGTTGCTCGTCGATTACTTCGTCCGCAAATATTCGCTGAAACACGGTCTCCCTCCTAAGAAATTCTCACGTGAAGCCCTTGATCTCCTTCAGCGGTATCCCTGGCCTGGAAACGTCAGGGAGCTGGAGCATGTAGTAGAGCAGGCACTTATCCTTTCCCAGACGGATATCATCGGCCCCGACGACCTGCCCGATGAACTGCGCAAAGGTGCCGCAGGAATGAAGGGCGAGGTCTTTGAAAGGTTCCTGAGCGATGGCCTGCTGTCCCTGGAAAAGCTTGAGGAAAGATACATCAAATTTGTCCTTGATGCGACCCAATGGGACAAAAAGCGGGCAGCGGCCATCCTCGGGATAGACCTGTCAACGCTTTACAGGAAATTGACCAAATACAACATCAAAAAGGGGGAATAATTCATGGTTTCGAGGTATCTGTTGCCGGAGATGGAGCGCATCTGGAGCGAGGAGAACGTCTATGCCAGATGGCTGGATGTGGAACTTGCTGTTGCTGAAGCGGAGGCGGAATGTGGACTGATACCGCCCGAAGTGCCCGAAAGATTGGGGAAGGTCATTCGTGAGATCGACATGACGGGTTTTGTCCAACGGGCGAAAGAGATCGAAAAATCCGTTGACCACAACGTCATAGCCTTCCTGATGGCTATTGAGGAGCTGATGGGGCCGCTGGCGCGCTTCGTCCACTACGGGTTGACATCGAGCGACGTGGTTGACACCGCCGGATCGATGATTCTCAGGGAAGCGCTGAAGGCCATCAAAACGAAACTCATTGACGTGAGCCAGCTCCTTCGGGAGAAGGCGCAGGAGTTCCGCCATCAGCCCATAATGGGCAGGACGCACGGCGTTTTTGCCGAGCCGACTTCGCTCGGCCTGAAATTCCTCGGCTACTACTCCGAATCGCTCAGGGACATCGAGCGCCTGGACAGCGCCATCGATGAGGTCTCTCACGGAAAAATCTCCGGAGCGGTGGGAAATTACAGCTTCATCGACCCCTGCGTCGAGGAGCTCGCCCTCAAGAAGTTGGGCCTTGTCCCCGAACCGGTATCCACCCAGATCGTGCCACGGGATAGACATGCCTATGCGATGTCCGTAATCGCCCTGATCGGTGAATTCATCGAACGGTTCGCCCTTGAAATAAGGCTGCTTCAGAGAACCGAGGTTCAGGAAATGTTTGAGCCTTTTGGCCGTCAACAGCGCGGTTCATCGGCCATGCCCCACAAGCGGAATCCCATCAAATCGGAGCGTCTCGACGGCCTTGCAAGGCTGTTGAGGTCACTGACCATTGCCGCACACGAAAACGTCGCTCTGTGGCACGAGCGTGACATCTCCCACTCCTCGGTCGAGCGGTTCGTGTGGCCGGACATGACTGCAACGCTTTATTTCATGCTGGATCAGACCGCAAAGATACTGCGGGGGCTTGAGATCAGAAAAGACCAGATAGAGAAGAACATGCGCAGGTTCGGGGATTTCTACCTCTCGGAACCCGTCCTGCTTGCCCTTGTGAGCAAGGGGGTTCAGAGGTCGGAGGCTTATGCGTGGGTCAAGGAATGCGCCCACAGGGCATTTGAGAAGAAAACTTCCTTTGCCGCTGAGATCAAAAAACATCCGAACATCAGGGAGGTCCTTTCAGAAGACGAGATCAAAAAGGCCCTTGAACACGATTACCTCCGGTGGGTCGATAGGATTTTCGAGCGATTCGGGATGTGAATGAAATAAAAAGCGGAGCGCTTCGGCGCTCCGCACGAGCATGGAGCTGAGGGGAGTCG